>ERZ773193.1847-NODE-1847-length-24806-cov-22.375662_pt1 | contig 24806 bp, 28 predicted proteins | sample MGYA00511110_ERZ773193 | MGnify/ENA primary metagenome ERZ773193 (study PRJEB29015, sample SAMEA2737784) | human gut metagenome | biome: human gut; feature: human-associated habitat; material: faeces | place: China | collected 2012 ...
GGCCGAGGTTCATGGTTTGAAACGGGTGGTTTCGGTAAGTGAGAACTTCAAAAGGGAAGATGAGAGCCTTATTACTGCAAATACGATCCTGAAGAACAGTCTGGGAACAGGCTATCTGGAAGAATTTAACCGCAGGACAAGCTTGAAAGAGAGAATCCGGCTTCTTGTGGATGCAATGGAAGAGGCGACCGGAATGCAAAATATGGGCGAGTATCTTACGACATTGTTTGAGATCGATGCACTTTTTTTGAATCAGGACAGACATCTGAACAACATTGCGCTGATCCGGGATAGATCCGGTTATAAGCCCTGCCCGATTTTTGACTGCGGAGATTCGTTCTTACTAGACTTTGCTTTGTACAGCCCTGAAATTGAAAGTCGAGCATATCTGACAAAGGCACAGTGCCTTCCGTTCAAATCCCGTTTTACGCAGATGGTGCATACGGCACAAACTCTTTACGGAAAGCAGCTTGCGGTAAACATTGATAAAACAGGTATTGATACGATCCTCGACAAATATCTGTGCTATTACCCAAAACAGTTCCACTTTTTGCTGAAAGAGCGTATCGAAACCGTCCTGATGGAGCAGCAGAAAAAGCTTTTTGAAAAGTAAAAGCGCTTGTATTAAATGAAAAAAGAGGGTAGTATAAACATATCTACAGAATGCAAGAGGTAGGGAGGGGGTGAGTAAGATGGTCTATGAAATCATGCATCGAGAGAACTGCGTGGCACAAATCAGCACGGTGGGTGAATGCAAAATTTACCTCGAAGATTTTATGCCGTATGATTTGATGCTGGAAGAATCGAATGATTTCGATAAGCGAATCAAAAATGCGATGAGCTTTTATTCTTGGTGTGCTTCTCGGATGATACCACCTGACCGCACCTATGCAAAGGAAATTCTGAACAGCATTGGCGCATCGCAGAGTGTGACAGACCGAGATCGCGCCCAGATTGCGCTTTCGTATCATTGTTTATCCCTTCTGGATGTGTTCTGGGTGAAAGAAAAAAATGAAATGGTCCGTTTCGAGGAGATCAACCTTTTTGCACACTCCTTAAGCAACGCACTTGTGGATATTGCATTGCGCGGGCATCAAATGACTGTGACAAATGCTCACCTTTTGGCAAATGACTTGTCTACAGGGGGATGTTACCCGAAGGCATGGGTGCGCAAAGAGGATGGCTTCTATCTTTACAAGGATGGCGGCAGGGATGCGGTGGAACGTGAAGTGCTGGCAAGCAAAATCTGCCGGTGCTTTGACTGCCATCAGGTACTGTATGAGCAGGGGATGTTTGAAAATGAGCCGGTTTCTATCAGCAAAATCATGACATCTCAGCGATACAGTCTTGTGACCTATGCAGCCTATGACGTCTACTGCACGAACCATGATTGGAACACGCTGGATAAGATCTTAGAGTTGGATGCTCCCAGCTACTATATGATGAACATTCTGGATTATCTGGTGGGCAATACCGACCGTCATTGGGAAAATTGGGGTCTGCTGGTAGACAACGAAACCAATCAGCCCATCCGTCTGCATGACCTGATGGACTTCAACCGGGCGTTTCAGCAGTACGACACGCCAGAAGGCGCAAACTGTCTGACCGTGGGAAAACGCCATCTGAGCCAAAAAGATGCTGCAGTGGAAGCGGTGCGGAACATCGGACTGAACCAAGTCCGTCAGGTGGAGCACACCGTATTCTCCGAGCATCCGGCATGGAAAGCAACGTTTGAAGAACGACTGCGTGTTTTACGGAACGCCATGTAAGTCAGAGCGAATATCAGAATAATTGAAACAGAATGATTCCATAACGAAAGCCCGTCTGCGCTGCCACATATCGTGGCTTGCAGACGAGCTTTTTCGTTTGGCCGGAGAAAAATTACCATACCTCACATGCGAAGCATAGATGGAAAATCGGAACCAAGGTTTTCCACCAGATGGCAAAAGCACTTCTGACTGATGGTCTTTTGTCCACTCTCCCAGCAGCGGATGCTTGTCCGGCTGACCTTTGCGTGGTCGGCAAGCTGCTGACGGTTCCAGCCTTTTGCCTCCCGGTATCTGCGGAGGAAGTCTCCGCCGCCCCGGTGGAAAAACAGGGCGTAGTCATCCAGAAGGTCTTTGACCGGGATGGAATAGAAGGCAGCCAGCTTGTCCGCAATCTCCGGGGAGAAGCTCCGGCGGAAATTGCCGCTTTCAAGGTCCCGGTAGAGCCATTCTTCCATGCCGACCATGGCGGCAACGTCTTTCTGCAGCAGACCAAGGCTGTAACGGCACCAGCGCATACGGTCGGGTGGATTGGTGATTTCGGAGTAGGAATGGTACATATGAAAGAACTCCTGCGCTTCCGAAGTGGTGTGCGGCCCGGCAAGCGGCACCTGCAGGATGTAGAGAGGGGTTAGACAGGATACCTCACATGATACTTTTTGAAGCAGAAAAAGGTGACCACTTTCCTGAGCCCAGAAAACCCATTTTGACGCATTTACGCTGCTTTGCAAAATGAGTGGGTTCTCTTTTCCATCTGAAAGTGCGCTGGGGAGAGGATAGCATTTTCAATGCAGCGGCTTGCATAGGTGGAAAAACGCGCCTTGCGTGCGGCATCAAAGGTGTCTACCGCTTTCATCAGCCCGATGGTGCCGATGGAAACAAGGTCTTCCTGGTCGCCGGGGAGGGCGTAGTATTTTTTCACGATGTGTGCCACCAGCCGCAGGTTGTGCCGGATGAGCTTTTCCCGCGCAGCGGTGTCCCCGGCCCGCAGCGCGGCGAAAGCTTCGGCTTCTTCCCGGGCCGAGAGTGGCTTTGGAAAGCTGCCGCTTTCCAGATGGAGTGCCAGGACCAGAAATTTGGTGGCAAAAAATTGCAGCAGGGTCAGCAGCATACCGATTCCCTCCGTTCATTGCGGTGAAAAAAATGCATCACTGGAATGTATGCGCGAAGGCTTGGACGTTATCCAAACAGAAAAAAGAACATAAGGGAAGTTTATGGTACATCACTTTTTGTATAATAACCTCATAAGAAGCAACAACAGACTTCTGAGGAGGACAAAACAATGGCAAACGGTGACTACGGCTACTTCGGCAAAGGCGACACGGGCTATGCCCAGTACATGACTGCATTCAACCGAAACTTCGGCGGTTCGTCCGGTGGCGGCGGTGGTGGCGGAAACCACAACAGCAATGGCAGTGGCGGCGGAGACGGCAGCGGAAACGGCAGCGGATGCGGCTGCCTGATCGCTATTGCAGTGGTCGTGGTTCTGATTTTGCTCATTCTGGGTGGCTGAAGGGCTGTTACAGGAGGAATTTGCCATGAAAATTTTGAGAGAACCAGAAAAAACATCAAAAACCTCTTGACCCTGACGCTGCGTCATAGCGTATACTGGGGCTGTCGCAAGGGAGGACAACAAGATGATGACAGTGAATGAAGTGAGCAAGCGGACCGGAGTGAGCATCCGGACCCTGCAATATTACGATAAAATCGGTCTGCTGCGCGCGGCGGGCCGTACCGAAGCAGGCTATCGGCTGTATGACGATGCCGCGCTGGAACGTTTGCAGCAGATCTTATTGTTCCGGGAACTGGAATTTCCGCTGAAGGACATCCAGAAAATCGTGGAGAATCCTGCTTTTGACCGGCAGAAAGCACTGGAACAGCAGATCACACTTCTGACATTGAAAAAGCAGCATCTTGAAGATCTGATCGGCCTTGCGCAGAAAATTCGAACCACAGGAGAAAAGGTTATGGACTTTACCGCATTTGATACGCAGAAGATCAAGAAGTATACCGAGCAGGCCAAAAAGGAATGGGGCGAAACGCCGGAATACAAAGAGTTTGAGGAAAAAACTGCCCACAAGACCGAGAAAGAGGTCAAGGACATGAGCAGTCAACTGATGGACATCGTGGTGGCATTCGGCGGGATGCAGAGCAAAGACCCGGCGGACCCTGAGGTGCAGGCACAGGTGAAGAAGCTGCAGGAGTTTATCACAGAGCACTACTACAACTGTTCCAAGGTGATCTTGAATCAGCTGGGGCAGATGTATGGGGCAGGCGGAGCATTTACGGAAAACATCAATGCTGCCGGTGGCGCAGGTGCCGCAGAATTTGCACAGAGAGCCATTGAAATTTATTGCAAGTGAGCCAGAAAAGTTTTGCGGGCATTCCGCTGGTCTGCTGCGGGGAGAAGTGGTAGAATAGGGAAAAGGTGGGCGAAGGCGTCCGTGTTCTGGATGCCGGAGAACTGACAGAAAAATAGAGGAGAAAGCATAAAATGACGATTCGGCAAGCAACCGCAAAGGACATTGATGCGGTAGAAAAATTGTATGATGCCATCCACACGGCAGAAGAAAACGGAAAGCAGACCATCGGCTGGATACGAGGTATCTACCCGGTGCGCAAAACAGCCGAAATGGCTCATGCGCGGGATGATTTGTTTGTGCTGGAAGATGGCGGAGAAATCCGCGGAACGGGCATTCTGAACAAGATTCAGGTGGATTCTTACGCAGAGGGTCACTGGGAGCATATCGTGCCGGACGAGCAGGTCTGCGTGCTGCATACTCTCGTCATTGCCCCGGACAGCGCAGGCAAGGGGTATGGCAGAGCATTTATTGAATATTATGAAGCCTACGCGCATGAAAACGGCTGCACGGAGCTGCGCATTGATACGAACGCCCGGAATGCGGTGGCGCGTGCGATGTACAAGAAGCATGGCTATACGGAAATTGGGATCGTCCCGACGGTATTCAATGGCATTGAGGGCGTTCAGCTGGTGCTTCTGGAGAAATATCTGGGGAAATGAGGAGGGAAAAAGTGCCCGAACCATACACCTCGCCTGGAGGATGTGCTGGAGGGCTGCACGGCCCTGCTGGAAGAACTGCGGCCTGAAAAATAACGAGGAGAAACCATGCGTCAACGCATCATTGCACATCAGATCAGCCATAAGTTCCATTTGTATGAATTTGAATGGTCACTTCCAAATTTATGAGCAGCTCATAAATTGGCCCATATCTTGCGGTTTCCGTGCAGCTTTCTTATAATAGCACCCGAAAAGACCACCCGGTCAAAACAAATTCAGGAGGGTATTATCATGAATGATTCTGTGAAGAAGCTGCTGAAGGAAAGCATGTGGGACTTGGCTACCTGCGCAAATGGCACTTCGGTGGTGCCCATTCTGCAGAGCATCTGCCGCTGGTCCGGCATTTTTTACAAGGAAGAAACCGACACGCCGTTGTCCCAGTGCCAGCGGTGCGATTACCGCTAAAGGAGAAATATGATACAGTATACCGAAGAAAAAATCTTTACGCAGGAACAGGTGCAGGAGCTGTTTTTGTCCGTGGGCTGGGTGTCCGGCCAGTATCCCCAGCGGCTGTATAAGGCACTGATGCACTCCTCCACCGTGCTGACGGCGTGGGATGGAGATAGACTTGTGGGCCTGATCCGTGCACTGGACGACAGCGAGATGCTGGCACAGATCCACTATGTGCTGGTCCACCCGGACTACCAGGGGCAGGGCATTGCCGGACAGCTGGTGGAGCGCATCAAGGAAAAGTACAAGAACTTCCTTTACATTGAGGGAATGCCGGAGGACGAAACCAACGTCCTGTTCTACGAAAAACACGGCTTCCAGCGCATGGCGCACGGCGCGGCTATTCAGATCTGTAATTATTCAGATAAACGTTAAATAATTGGATTTTTAACATTAGAACGGGTGATCGCTTGATGGCGATTTGCAGCAGCGACATCGCTTTTACAATGGGTGCGAAAGGCCCCCTTGTTGAAAAAGAAATCAATTATTCCGGGCAGATAGAAGTTTTCTGACCTTTTCCAAAACGCATGTAAAATGCTCTTGACAGAAAGGTTAGTATAAACTAATATTAAGCTGTAAGAAAGAAGGCTGCAGGAGAAGGAGGCTGCCATGGATCAAAAGGTCTGGAGTTTCTATGCACCCATTTATGAAAAAGCGATGCGGGCTGACCAGAAGCTCTATGAGTTCATGTACAGCCGCACTCCGCAGGTGATCGAAGGGAAAGAAGTGCTGGAGATCGCCAATCAGACCGGGGACACCCTGTGCCGCCGGCTGGGTGCGGTGATCCAGAAGATGGAGTAAAGGAGAGAAACAATGGACCCGATTGAAATTATGAAACGCCCGGCGGCCTACGCCAGCGGCTACGAAAACACCCCCACCGAAGCACAGGTACGCGCCAAACAGCTGTGCTGGGAGTACAACCGCACCGCCCCGAACGAAACGGAAAAACGCCGCGCCATTCTGCAGCAGCTGCTGGGCACCTGCTCGCCCATGACCGGCATCGAGCCGGATTTTCACTGCGACTACGGCTTCAACATCCACACCCACGGGCTGGCTGTCATCAACTACAACTGCGTCATTCTGGACACCTCACCGGTGCACATCGGTGCTGGGGCCTTCATTGCCCCCGGCGTCTGTCTGGCCTGTTCCGGTCATGCGGTGGACCCGGAACAGCGCAGCCACGGTGTGGGCACTTCTGCGCCCATCACGCTGGAAGAAAACGTCTGGATCGGTGCAAATGCCACCGTCTGCGGCGGCGTGACCATCGGTGCCGGTTCGGTCATCGGTGCGGGAAGCGTGGTGACCCATGACATCCCGGCGGGGGTCATTGCCGCCGGTGTGCCCTGCAAGGTGATCCGGCCCATTACGGAGAAGGACAAGATCAAACCGGAGGAGATTTTGTTCTAAGATAAATCGGAATTTAGAGGAGGAACGAAATATGGTTAGTGATTTTATTGGAGCAGCATTTCCGTGGATTTTAATGGGTTTATTTGTGGCAATTAGTTGTTCTCTTATGAGTAAAAAAACAAAATAAGTTCGCGTTTGTGGAGCGTAGCGGAACAATGAAGTCCCCAGCGGGGACTTTAAGCGACCGAACGGTCTTGCCAAAGGCAAGATGGAGGGGCTTTGCCCCGACAAGTTCGCGTTTGCCAAAGAAAAAGGAGGGTATAAAATGACCATCGAAGAACGGGCGGCACAGGCCGCTGAATGGAAAGCAACGGGCCAGTGCAACTGCACGCAGGCGGTGCTGAAAGTGTTTGAGGATAAGCTTCCGGTGGATGCCGACACCCTGATGAAACTGGCCGCGGGCTATGCCGCCGGCATGGGCTGTATGGAAAGCACTTGCGGGGCATTGATCGGTGCCGTGATGGTGGCGGGCATCGCCACGGACGGCAGAGGGACGCCCCGCGTTTCCAAAGAGCTGGTGCAGACATTCAAAGAAAAATGTGGTGCCACCATCTGCAAAGACCTGAAAGGCGTCGAGACCGGTACGGTGCTGTGCCCCTGCCCGGAGTGTGTCCGCAATGCAGTGCTTGCCTTGGGCGAAGTGCTGGGGGAATAACGAATAAAAACGAAATGCCGGGCGTGACAGCGGCTTTACTGCTGCACCCGGCATTCTGTTTTATTTGTTCATGCGGTGGTTCTTGTCGTTTTTTGTTCCATCCGGAGTCCTCTTTTCGATTCTGATTCCGACAATAAACGAAAGCAGAAAAACGGCAAGCCAAATCAAAACGCCATAGTGTGTCTTGAGCTGCCACACTTTCCCTACATACATGTCCGGTGTGATTCTCGCGGCATTTACTTTGATAATGAAATCGCCCAGCGACTGCCCGATCAGAATTCCCGCCCAGTTTCCGATCGCTGTGATAAGAGCCGCTTTATACTTTTCCAGAAAACAGAAAGTGACGGGTGCAGCCCATAGACACAAATAATAATGGTTTGCTGTCCATTCAAACAGGTAGATTCCATGAAACACTGTTTGAGACAGAAAGTAGCACAGCACATATGCTGAAAATACGATGAACAAAAAGCTGAAACAAGCTTTATTCTTTGAAAATGTGTTTTTCATATGGTGCTTGAACTCTATCGCAATTTGCAGCTCTGCGTTTTCTTATAAAACAACTTGGCGGCTCACCTTGATACGATCTCAACTGTCGGCATCTTGCTATCTGATCCGAGTTCATCATCTTCTGCAACTCGATAACCGGTAACATTTATAGAATACATATAATCTGAAATATCCGGATTTTCTTCATCCTCTGAAAGTTCAACTTCAAATGGCTCAAATTCAAACACATAAGAGGTTCCTTCAAGGAGTTCTCCGGTCAAGTCCTTCTGGAAATGAAGTAAAAATGGCCTGTCCTGAAAGAAGTGAACAACAGCAATCGTTTTTCCCGGAAGGGCATAATAATCGGGCAAGAGCTGCTCAACAGTAGCCGTGAAAGAACCCGAAAATTGTGCAAAACGTTTTTCATTTCCGGCCGCTTGCTGTTTTCCGTCATGATACCCTGCTTCGTAGCCGGCAGTGTAACCCTCTTTGTAGTTTGCATCAGGGGCATCCGAGTTTTGCGCACTCATTCCGCAGCCAGATAATGAAAGTACCAGCGCAAGACAAAGAACCCTTGCAACAATCTTTTTCATACGGTTCCCTCCATCGAAGAAGATGTCTGCGAATTTTAGAGAACGACCTATCATAATTTAATCCTGGTTTATTTCGTTTGTCCATAGAATTTTTCAAAATCGTATGACTGCACATAAATTTTGGAGAAATTTATAGCACAATCACGGTTTTTCTTCGCTGATACTCGGCTTATTTCCCTGCATCTTTTCCGCAGTGGCAAGACGTGGTAGAATAGGAATGAAATCATAGCTGTTTTGATAAATCGGAACTTTTTGAATGGAAATTTCAAACATCAAAAACAGGAGCAAAAACAAATGATGACGATTGCACAGATCATGGAAAAGATGATCGCCTTTTCCGAAGGAAACATCCACGACATCACGCATCTGAGCTGCGTGTGGACCTATGCCAAAACCATCGGGGAACTGGAGGGGCTGGACGCAGACACGCAGTTTATTCTGGAAGCGGCGGCCATCACCCACGATATTGCCTGCCCGCTCTGCCGCAAGAAGTACGGCAATACCAATGGCAAATATCAGGAGCAGGAGGGTGCCCCGCTGGTGCGGGAGTTTCTGGCTGATACCGGTATGACGGCAGAACAGATCGACCGGGTGGCCTATCTGGTGGGACACCACCATAGCCCGGCGCAGATCGACGGCATTGATTATCAGATTTTGATCGAAGCGGATTACATCGTCAATGCGTCCGAAAGCGGGTACAGCCAGCAGGCGATCCGAACCTTTCTGGAGCACACCATGAAAACAGCGGCAGGCATCCGGCTGACCAAAACAGTGTTTGGTATATAAAAACAGCGCCCATTGTGAGCAGAAAAAACTCACAACGGGCGCTGATGTTTTATAACAACAGAGTTACGGAAACTTATACCTGATACGAACAAGCGGCATCCAGAAATGCATGGACTTTCTCCGCTGTATCGCGGCTGCCAAAGCAGCTGTGCCCGGTGTCCAGTGCGGCAATCTGCTGCATTTCGGCATCGGTCAGCGCAAAATCGAAGATGTCCAGATTTTCTTTCATGCGCCGCGGATTGGCTGATTTGACCAGCGGTACGATGTTCCGCTGCACCAGCCACCGCAGCACTACCTGTGCTACACTTTTGCTGTGGGCGTTTGCAATGGCGCAGAGGGTTTCGTTCTCAAACAGTTTGCCCTGCCCGGCAGCCAGCGGCGACCACGCCTGCATCTGGATGCCCTCGCGTTCCAGATAGGTGCGCTCGTTTTCCCGCTGGAAAAAGGCATTGCACTCAAGCAGGTTCACGGCAGGCTTCACCTTGTTCCAGAACAGAAAATCCGCCAGCCGGTCCTGCGTGAAGTTGTCCACGCCGATGGCCCGGACTTTGCCCTCTGCATACAGCTCCTCCATAGCCCGCCATGCGCCGTAGTAATCATGGTAGGGCTGATGGATGAGGTAGAGGTCAACGTGATCCAGCCCCAGCCGTTCCAGTGAGCGGGCAAAACCGCGCTTGGCACCTTCATAGCTGGTGTCGGTGACCCACAGCTTGGTGGTGATGAACAGCTCCTCCCGCGGTACGCCGCAGCGGCGGATGGCGCGGCCCACAGCTTCCTCGTTTTCGTAGGCAGCAGCGGTATCGATGAGGCGGTAACCGCTCTGGATGGCCTGCACGACGGCTTCCTCACAGGCGGCGGCATCGGTCATGCGGAACACGCCATAGCCGATGCGCGGCATGGTGACGCCATTGTTCAGGGTGACAAAATCGTTGTTCATGCGGAGATCTCCTTTTTCTCTTGCTTTTTCATCCGTGTTGTGGGGCGGCAGACGATGAGCGCCGCCAGGATCAGAACAGCAGTGACGAACAGGCTGAGCGGGTAGACCAGCATCAGGGTCTGGAAATCTGCATGGCGGGGGAACACCGCCTGCACCCAGAAAATGCGGATGCCGCAGACGCCCAGCGTCGTCAGGACGGCCGGGGCCAGCGAAATGCCGAAGCCCCGCAGATAACCCGACATCAGCTCATACAGCAGGCTGAACAGGTAGCCGGAGAAGATGATGGACAGGCGGGTATAGCCCAGTGCAATGACCTCCGGGTCGCGGTTGAACAGCGCCAGCAAAGAGTGCCCGAAGTGGAGCACAACGCCCATAACGGTCACGGTGACCAGTACATCTTCCAACAGGCAGAGCGCGAAGGTCTTGCGGCAGCGGTCGAGCTGCCGGGCACCGTAGTTCTGCCCCACGAAGGTGGTACAGGCCTGACTGAACGAGTTAAAGGTATAATAGGCGATGACCTCAATGTTGAATGCTGCACTGGATGCCGCAATCACCACGGTGCCGAGGCTGTTGATGGCCGCCTGCACAATGATGTTGGCAAAGGCAAACACGGCGCTCTGGATGCCGGCCGGCAGGCCGATCTGGACGATCTTGGCAAAGCTGGCACGGTCGAAGTGCAGGGCGTGGGCGCTCACGCGAATGGTCATATCCGTATGGGTCAGGCAGTAGAGCAGGAGCAGCGAACTGACCGCATTGGAGATCACCGTGGCGATGGCAACGCCGTTGACCGTCATCTTCAGCACGATGACGAAGAACAGGTTGAGCACAACGTTCAGCACGCCGGAGAAGGTCAGCGCAATCAGCGGCGTCCTATAATGTGATCTACGGGAACCCGCTTCAGCTGGTCCAGAGCGGGCTGGGGAATCTGCTGGTCACGCGCGACCTGCTGGCCCCGGAACTGGATCCTGGTGCCCGCTTTCTCCCGCTGGACCCGCCGCTGGAGACCCACTATATGCTCGTCTGGAAAAAGAATGCGACCCTGACGAAACCGGCCGAACGGTTCCTCTCCATGCTGACGGGGTGATCACAAAAAATGCTGCCGGGGATCGACCGTAACCGTCCATTCCCGGCAGCAGAAGCTGCGAAACGAATTATTTCCGGCGAGTCACCTGGTTGAGCAGCATCACGGCCAGAACAATGACGCCAATGACGAGAATAATGCCCACCATCCCGATGAGCATCATGGGCAGCGTGGTCATCCACGAAGAAAGATGAAGCATAATGATACCTCCGTTAAGCCATCAGGGTCAGGATCAGGCCGCCTGCAATGACGGACGCGATCTGCCCCGAAACATTGACGCTGATGGAATACATCAGCAGGAAATTCTGGTTGTCTTCTTCCAGTCCCATCTTGTTGACGACACGGCCGCTCATGGGGAAGGCGGAGATGCCGGCCGCGCCGATCATCGGGTTCAGCTTTTTGCCTTCGGGCAGGAACAGGTTCAGCAGCTTTGCAAACAGCACGCCGCCTGCAGTATCAAAGACGAAAGCTACCAGACCCAGCGCAAGGATGAGCAGGGTGTCGGGACGGACGAACTTGTCGGCGGTCATCTGCCCGGCCACCGTCAGACCCAGCACAATGGTGATAAGGTTTGCCAGCACATTCTGTGCCGTTTCGCTCAGGACATTCAGCACACCGCACTCCCGCAGCAGATTGCCGAACATCAGGAAGCCAACCAGAGCCACACTGGCCGGAGCCACCATGCCGGCAATGATGGTGACGACAATGGGGAACAGGATCTTGGTCAGTTGGCTGACATTGCCCTTCTCATAGGGCATCCGGATGCGGCGTTCTTTCTGGGTGGTCAGCAGTTTGATGACCGGCGGCTGCACGATAGGAACCAGAGCCATGTAGCTGTACGCGGCCACCATGATGGCACCGAGGTACTGGGAGTTGAGCGTGTTTGCCACAAAGATGGCGGTGGGGCCATCCGCTGCACCGATGACGGCAATGGAAGCGGCATCTTTCAGGTCAAAGAAGAAACCTGCCAGAAACAGCGTGAAGAAGATGCCGAACTGCGCCGCCGCGCCAAAGAGCATGAGCCACGGCTTTTCCAGCAGCGGGCCAAAATCGATCATGGCGCCGATGCCGATGAAAAGCAGCAGCGGAAACAGTTCGTTGGACATTCCGGCTTCAAACAGAGCGGAAATGGGGCCGACGGTGTCGCCCTGCGTGATGGCACCCGACAGGGGCAGGTTGACCAGAATGGCACCAAAACCCATGGGCAGCAGCAGGCTCGGCTCCATCTTTTTGGCGATGGCAAGGTAGATGAGCAGGGCACCGATGCCCCACATCACCACCATCTGCCAAGTCAGGTTCCCGAAATTGGAAAACAGACTTGCGAATGTGTTCAGAAAGTTCATTTTTCTTACCTCCTTGTGTTCCGGTACGGCGGCAAGAAAAAAGAGACTTCTGCCACAGTACCTTGTCTGTGACAAAAGTCTCAAGCGAACACATGACATCGGGCATTTCTGCCGTGATGACGCTGCCATGCAGCAGCTTCCCGGATGGAAAATCGGAAAACTGCCCTTTACTCCCTTTTATCAAAGGTAGTAAAGCAGAAAACAGGGGAGTTGTCAAGAAGAATGCAGAGATCTTTTCTGTATCTTATCTTGCTCAAAACTCCGGTTGCCCTTTTTCAGCAGTTCATTGACTTCTTCGTTGTGCTTGATGTCTTTATACGTCATGGTTTGCCGTTGTGTTCTCGGAGCCGTTGGAGGATGCAGAAAAGCGGCTGATTGCTGCTGTTTCGTAACGCTCGTATTGTGATTTTTGACAAGTATCCACCGTTTATTTTTTGTGAAGAACCGCCTTTGAATTTTGATTTTCATTTCTTTATAATAAAAATAGAACGGTGTCATGCCGGAATATATGGTAGAAGCACCTTTTGAAGATAGGAGAATCAAACATGAAACGAGTAAAAGCCGCCTGCATTTGCCAGACCCTGCACTTTATGCTGAAGGATGGCGAAGAACATCTTTATGCAGTCAAGCAGGTCAAGGATGAAGTTGAAAAGTACAAGAGAGATTTGGAGCGAAATCACACGCAGTACAAAATTGTGGAGCAGACCGAACAGCCGGATGGCTCCATCATCGTGAAGGTCGTCAAGCAGTATAATTCTGCTCCTGTGGGTGACTATCTGAACTAATTACTCCTCTCATAAAAATGACCGCTTCCGTTCAAAAAACGGAGGCGGTCATTTTACGTCAATGGGATTTTACCATTGCTCAAAATGTACCCGGTCATCCTCATAGCGGCTCTCGCGAGGGACAGTAATATCCGCTTCCGGATAGCCAAGGGCGATGATGGAGTGCGGCACGATGGTCTCCGGCAGGCCGAACAACTTTTGCTGGGCTTCTACCCGGTCCATCTGGGGCCAGGTGCCCAGCCAGACTGCACCAAGCCCAAGCTCCTGCGCGGCAAGGCAGATATTCTGCGCCGCGATTGCACCGTCAATGACCCAATAATCCTTTGCCAAGCGGAATGCACGGTCGAGGTCGCCGCAGACGAGGATGCCAGCGGCGGCGTGTCGCAGCGGTTCGGCAGGGCGGCCGTTGGCATCAGCCATCTGCGCCAGCTTTTCCGGGTCGGTCACGACCACAAACGACCAGTCCTTTGCATTGACGCAGCTCGGCCCGCTCATGGCAGCTTCCAATAGCTGATGCAGTGTTTCGCTCTCAATGGGCTTGCCCGAAAATTTCCGGCAGCTGCGCCGGGTGAGAATGGCCTCCAGAGTGTTCATAGGGATGTACCTCCTGCGTTGATTTGCCCCCAGTATAGCACAGCGGTTTGAAAATTTCATGTACGGTTTGGCTTGCAATTTTGCGGCGTTCCGGTTATAATACGTTCCGAACCAAATACAAAAAGCCGACTGACAAAGCGTGAAATCCTGAGGAATTGCTACTCCTCAACGATTTCGCGCTTTTTTGTTTGCCCGAAAAAGGAGGACGTATGAACTCGAAAAATAAACTGGCGGAAATGCCCATCCGCCCCCTGCTGTACACGATGGCCATGCCGCTGATGCTGTCGCTGCTCATCCAGTCGCTGTACAATATTGTGGACAGTATCTTTGTGGCACGGCTGTCCGAAACTGCCCTGACCGCCGCTTCCCTTGTGTATGCCATCCAGTTTTTGATGATCGTCATCGGCGTGGGCACTGCCGTTGGTCTGAACGCCCTGCTCTCCCGCAAGCTGGGGCAGAAAAAGCCGGAGGAAGCCTGCCGTGCCGCCACCACCGGCCTGTTTCTGATGCTGGGAACCTCGCAGGTGTTCACGCTAGTAGGCCTGCTGTTCTCAAACCAAATCGCCGCCGCATTGACGAACGACCCGGATTTGCAGGAGCTTTGCCGGGAATATCTTTCGGTGAACCTCGTGTTCTGCTGGGGCATCTTTTTGCAGACCTACGGCCAGCGGCTTTTGCAGGCCGTGGGTGATACGGTGCTGTCTATGATTTCGCTCATCATCGGTGCTGTGGTGAACATCATCCTTGACCCCATCATGATTTTCGGCCTGCTGGGCTGTCCGGCCATGGGCATCCGGGGCGCTGCTATCGCCACCGTCATCGGTCAGCTCATTGGTGCGGCCGCTGCGTTGTGGTTCAACCGGGTCAAGAACCCGGTCATTCACGTCCGTCTGAAGGGCTATCGCTTTTTGTGGCAGGATGTGGCCGACATTTATCGGGTCGGTCTGCCCACCATCGTGATGCAGGCCATCGGCAGTGTGATGACCTTTGCAGTCAACAGCATTCTGCTGGGCGTGTCCTCCACGGCGGTGGCATTTTTCGGCATCTATTACAAGCTGCAAAACTTCCTGATGATGCCGGTCAACGGTCTGGGGCAGGCGGCGATCCCGGTGGTGGGCTTCAACTACGGCAGCGGCCAGTCCGACCGCGTGAAGCAGGCTTGGAAAGTGCTTCTGCCCACCGGCGTAGTGTTTGCATTGTGCGGCACAGCGGTGTTCCTGCTGTTCCCGGCGCAGTTGCTGGGGCTGTTCTCGGCCAGTAACGAAATGCTGGCCTTTGGTGTGCCTGCCCTGCGCATCATCTCGGTGACCTTCCTGTTTGCAGTCATCACGATTCTGTGCGGCTACTTCGCATCCGGCCTTGGTAACGGCATTGTCAACATGATCGGCGGCGCGCTCCGTCAGCTGGTGGTTCTGGTGCCGTGTCTATGGCTGCTCATCCGCACGGCGGGCATCGACAAAGCATGGTTTGCGTTCTGGGTGTCTGAGGTGGTGGCTTGCGCATACAGCTTGTGGGCAGTGCGAAAAGAGCTGCGAAACAAAGTGAAATAACAAAAAGAATCGGGCGGAACGCTGGGAACACCAACATTCCGTCCGATTCTTTTTATTGTCGATTAGTTTGCAGCAGGAACCGCCACATTCACCGGCAGGACGTAAACGCCATCTGCGGTGTAGTAGGTGATCTGGGTGATGGTTTTGCCGATCATCGAAGCATAGTAGGCATCGTCTGCGTCAAAGCCCAGCTCGGTGCCGCGCCAGATGTTCGTCACATGGTGCAGGCCGTACTCCTCACCGTCCGCAGTCGTCATCACAACGCCGTAGACCTTGTTGGTGCTGACATCCAAATCAAAACCGTTGACCTTCATCTCGTAATCGGTATGACGGCCGTTCGTAACCAGCTCTACGGTTGCGCCGTTCACGGTCGTTTCGGTGGCCTTGACCTTGCCGAACTCCCAGCTGCCGGTGAACACATTATACCATGCTGTTGCGTAGTAAGCAGGAGCCTCACTCAGCTTGTAGTAAGCGTAGCTGTCGTTCTCGAACAGAGCATCCACACCGGAGTAAGTGGTCGTGGTATCCTTGCCGCGCAGCTTGACGGTGATGTCATAACTGGTGTCATCGGTGACCTGCTTCGAGCTGTCCAGCGCCCACGGGGTCAGCACCTTGACCGGGAACGAAACGCCGGTAATGTCCGAGCCGTCGCTGTTGACGTGATAGGAGCCATTTGCCAGATTTCCGGCACGGGTCTTGGACTTGGTGGCGCTGGTCACAGCGTCCACTTCGCTCTCCACGCCAGCCGCGTTGTAGAACTGTGCGTAGGGGATGTTCATGACAACATAGGTGGAGGAAATGCAGTTTTCTTCTTCCGCAGCTTCCACATCCTGTGCGGCAAAGGCCGGAACCGATACGGCACACACCATCATGGCAGCAGCCAGAACACCCGCGAATGTCTTTTTCAATCTCATGGTAACACACCTCATCAAATGAAATTTTTGAGATAGCCATAACTAATATTATACGCTAAAAGAAAAGCCGGTGTGGACTTAAGTCAGCTGGTTAGAAATGGCTAACGAGCGGCTTTAAGATATCATGATTGGGTAAAATTGTCAAGATGATTTATCGCAAAAGCAAAAAGCTTTCCGGGGGAACGGGCGGGAAGCCGAAAGGAAACGGCCTGTCAAATCTACCGGGACCTGTTTTTGGAGAACATCGAGGAGGATGCCCTCATCCCAAATCCCCGGATAGACGGGAACAGCTGGACGAGATCGTGGACATCCCGTTCGCCGTACCAGCAGGCCAGACAGCCAGCCGTTCCGTCGCCGCCGCTGCTGCCCTTGCTGCAGACCACCAGCAGCCTGCCGGGCTGAGAAAACTGCTTTTGCACAAGAATCTCCCTTGTCGTTTTGCGCATAGTGCACGACGCAAACTTTGTGAAAAAACGCCTTTGAAGCCATAGGACGCTTTATGGTACAATAAAGATGGATGAAAATGCGCAGGAAAGTCCGTTTTGTGCGGGCTGTTCCACTTGGATGAAAGAGGAGCAATATGGCAAAGTATCAGGCAGGAATGCTCGTGGTCTATGGAAATCTTGGAGTGCATGAGATCGAAACGGTTGGTCCGCAGAGCTTTTGCGGCGAACCGGCAAAGGACTACTACACCCTTCGCCCTTATTTTTCGGATTCCCACGATCGCAGCTATATCCCCACCGAGAAAGAGGACGTTCTCCGGCCGGTCAGCCCGGCGGAACAAATCACGGTTGATTTGGAGAAGATAAAAACAGAAGAACTTCCGGCTCCCGTCTCCAACAACCAGACGGTCTTGGCGGAACATTATCAGGCCGTGATCCACACGAATGACTTCTACGAATATCTGAAACTTTACAAAGAACTGTCCCGGAAGCAGATCGCCCAGCGGGGCAGAGGACGCAAGGTCAATGCCATGGACAGCCATTTTTACCAGATGACAGAGCACGTTCTGCGGGAAGAACTTGCCGCTGCGCTGCACGAAACACAGGAGGACGCAGGCAAACGGCTGGCTGAGGCAGTGAAGTAAAAAGGACCGCTTCCATGCAAAAAACGGAGGCGGTCCTTTTGTTTTGGGCGGCGTAAACGAGCGACAACTGCCAGCCAAGCTGGCGGCTTTGACTTTCATGGGACCCGGAGGGCACGTCTTGCATCGACCGGTGAAATCCGATATACTAAAATAAATACACCCACTGTACGGCACGCATCTGCTCCTGCCCGAAGGAAGCCGTTGAATACGGCGAAAGAGCGCGGGAGAGCCGTGTTATCAAAAGGATGCAGTGCGGCTCGCCATAAAAGCAGCCGGAATGCGGTGGGGTGTAAAGGAGCGACAGGATCCGTTCCGGAGATTCAAGAATGGAAATGAATGGCTGGAAGTCAATCGGGATTTGTGGACGAAATCTGCATTGGGACATTGGCGGAGCGTTTTACGCGGAATGGAGGAAACAAAAATATGGAAACAGTCTATATAGCAGGCGGATGCCTGTGGGGCGTACAGCATTTTTTTGACACGGTGCCCGGTGTGCAGATGACCGAGGCCGGCAGAGCCAACGGAACGACCGACTCGCTGGATGGCCCATACGACGGCTATGCAGAATGCGTAAAAGTGGTCTTTGACGAGAAGCGCACGAGTGTTCCGGAACTGATGGCGCATCTGTTTGAGATCATCGACCCCTACAGTCTGAACAAACAGGGCGTTGACGTCGGCAAGAAATACCGGACGGGGCTGTACAGCACAGACCCAAGACATCTGGAAGAAGCAAGAGCCTTTATTGACCGCCGGGAAGACCGGGACAAGATCGTTGTGGAGGTGCTGCCGCTGACAAATTACGTCCGAAGCGCCGAGGAACATCAGCACCATCTGGAACGGCACCCCGAAGACTGCAGCTACTGCCACATCCCGGACGAGGTCCTGAACAAATACAGGCGGTAAAGCCCCGGAAAACGGCAGCAGCCCTTGGTGTGTGACGGCAGAATAGAAAAAGGGACCCCTCTGCAAGCCTTGAAAAAGGCCGACAGAAGGGTCCCTTTTACGTATTGCGTCTGTACCCGTTTTCATCCCGGTATTCGGGGTGGTCCTTGAGGTAAGGATCCCGGTCGCCGCAGATGGTGAAGTCGCATTTGCACCCGTTTGCGCAGGTGGTCGTGCGGATCAGTCTGGCGTGGATCAGCTCCATGGACGCATAATCCACGTTGCACAGGGCGGCCATGATGTCGGTCAGCCCGTGCTGGATCGCAAATTCCGCCGCAGGGCACGCGGTGAACTCGTAATAGATGGGCTTATCCTTCTCATAAGGAGCCACTGCCATTTCGTAGTCGTGCCATTCGTCGCAGCGTGCTTTGGCAGAGGTGAAAGCCTGGTGCAGCAGCCGCCTGAAAAACGGCTTGTTGCAGTCCACAAATTTCAGTCGGCGGAACGAGAGCAGGATCAGCGCTTCTTCCATCTCCTCGATCTCCCGGAACGAGGTCACGGCTTTGCACACCACATAATAGCTCAGGATGGCGATGCAGTCGTAGGTGCCGCCCGCACCGTTGTGGAAATTTTTTGCGCCGCCAAGGTCGGTGCGCCAGTCCGAGAGAAAGGCTGCATACTGCCGCTGCACCTGCTCCCAGACGGCTTCCCGCCGGGCTTCCGGGTAGTGCAGAGCGATTTTGGCCAAAATCTCCTTTTTGCGGGGCTTGGAGTAGAGCACATGGCAGTTCCGGTCAAATTGCAGTTCGCTGTCTTTCATACAGGCTCCTCTTTTCGCTTCAGGCAGGGTGGATATTCTGCGTTTTGAGAAAAGAATACCACATGCGGTTTGCGGTGTCAAACGAGGAGGGCTGGCCCTTGACGGCAGGTGCGGAATGCGCTATACTTCCCTTGAAGTTATACATAACTAACCATGAAGGGAAAGCGTTATGACAGATGCATTTTACGGGATCCTGATCCCATTTCTGGGCACCTCACTGGGGGCGGCCAGCGTGTTTTTTCTCAAGCAGTCGCTGGGGGACCACATCCAGCGTGCGCTCACCGGGTTTGCGGCGGGCGTGATGGTGGCGGCGTCCGTCTGGAGCCTGCTCATCATCCATTTTGTGCAGCTGGAAGCGCTGAACTGGTGCAAAACGGCCATCCCCATCGGCTGCGCACTGGGCACCGTCACCTGCTGGGTGCTGTGCCTGATTTTGCGCTTTGTCGTAAAGGGCGAGTGGGTGGACATGCCGCTCTTTGCGGTGAGCATCAGCGGCATCCTCAGCGGTGCCGTGGTGGGCGTTGTCACCGTGTTCATCGCGGCCCATTCCCCGGCCCGGCAGGCGGCGCGGGTGTCCCCGGCGGCAGCGGTCTCCGGCAATGCCGACACAGCGGCCCACTACGCCGCCCACGCGGCAAAGCCCGGCCTGCTGAAGGTGGAAACTTCCCTCGGCATCCACCACGCCATGGGTGCCAGGAAAAACCTGTTCCTGATGACCGGCTCTTTTGCGCTGATGATCGTGCTGTTTCTGGCGTTTTCGGCCTGTCTGGATATCGTGCACAAGCTTTTGTCCTCGGTGAACAGCCGCTTCACGCCGGATTTTTCCATCTACAGCGTGGATGACACCAATTCCCTCGACCCCGGCATGGCTGACGAAATTGCGGCTCTGCCCGGCGTGAAGTGCACCTACGGCACCATGTCCCGCACGGCACAGCCTGCCCGGATCAACGGCGCGGAAACCACCATCGACCTCTATTCCTACGGGGACGCCATGCTGGACGACGCCAAAAGGTCCGTTGCCAGCGGCGACCTTTCCAAGGTCTACGGCGACTCCGGCTATGCGCTGGCCATTTTCAGCGACGCAACCCGCCTGAACGTGGGCGACAGCGTCACGGTCAACGGCCAGACGCTGGAGATCGCCTGCGTGCTGTCCGAGGGCATCGGCAGCATCAGCGGTGCCCCCGTCATCGTCTGCTCGGGCGAGACGTTCACCCGCCTGACCGGCGAGACCCATTACATGCTCCTGAATGTCCTTGCGGAGAAAGACATCTCGGACGCCGCCGTGCAGAAGCTTTATGCGCTGGCAGGCGACGCCGCCGTGTCGGACAACCGGGAGCTGCAAAGCGAGGTCAACGGCTCTTACTGGGTGTTCCGCCTCGCGGCCTACGGTTTTCTGGCCATCATCTCCCTCATCACGGTGCTGAACATCGTGAACAGCATCTCCATGGGCGTTTCGGCCCGCACCAGGCAGTACGGTGCCATGCGCGCCGTGGGCATGGAGGGCCGGCAGATCACCAGAATGATCGCCGCCGAAGCCGTCACCTATGCCGCCTGCGGCACCGTGACCGGCCTTGTGCTGGGCCTTGCGCTCCATCACCTGATCTATGCAAAGATCGTCATCACCCACTTTGGCGGCGTGTGGAAGGTGCCGGTATCGTCCATTGCGCTGATCGTCCTGCTGGTGGCGGCCTCCTGCGCGGCGGCGGTGCACGGCCCGGCCCGGCGCATCCGCAATATGCCCATCACGGCCACCATCAACGAACTGTAACATCAGGCCCCGGGGAATGGCAGAACGCCCCCGGGGCTTTTGCTGTTGCCGCGGCCCTTGACGGATATGGAGAGTGTGCTATAATGGTTGCACCTACAACGATGCAGGTACATCTTTTGCAAAGACACCGGAGGTGCCTATGGATATCACACAACGAAAGATCACAAAGATCGCGCGGGAAGCGGAAAAACTGGTGCTGCTCACGGTGCGGGAGGAAGGCGTCGGCACGGCTGAGATCGACCTCATCCATGCCCTGCGCCACCACCCCGGCTGCACGCAGGCCCAGCTGGCCGAGCTGCTGCACGCGGACAAGGCCGCCATTGCGCGGCGCACGAAAAACCTGGAGGCAAAGGGCTACCTGACCCGGCAGGATGCCCCCAACGACCGGCGCAGCCAGCTGCTGTACCCCACCGAAAAGGCAGAAAACCTGAAGTCCTCCAAGGCGGAGGTGGAAGCTGCTTTCTATGAATATCTGACCGGTGTGCTCACCGAGGAGGAAGCCGCTGCCTTTGCGGCTTCTTTGAACAAACTGTACACCGCGTCCAAGACCGAGAGCCGGGCGGGCTTCCCGCACTTCCGAAAAGCCGCAGGAGGTGAAACGACCCATGAAGCCCATAAAGAATGATAAGACCTTCCGCCCGGACCGGGTGCTCTCCTATTTCCGGGTGGAGTGGCTTCCGCTGGCTTTCGTGACCCTTTCGGGCCTTGTGTATAACATCGGCCTGCTGGCAACGCCCTGGTTCGAGGGACGGCTGGCCCAGTGCCTGGCGGATATCCTGGGCGGCAGCGAAACGGCGGCCAATATGGCGCTGCTGGTGCTGGCCTACATCCTCGTCACCCTGCTGGTGCAGGCGGCGCGGTTCATCAAGCGGTTCTATGTGCGCCGCTTTGCCAACAACATCAACCGCCGGATGAAAGGCATCCTGTATGCCAATCTGGTGCGGCAGAGCAAGGCCGCGCTGGAACAGCAGGGGGCAGGCGAGCTGATGACCAAGGCCATCTCGGACGTGGACGACTGCGTGGAAGGAATGCGCAAGTTCACCACCGAGATCTTTGATACCGGCGTGGCGCTGGTGGGTTATGTGGTCATGCTGTTGGTGTACGACTGGCGGCTGGCCCTGCTGAGCCTGCTGTTCACGCCCTTCTCTTATGTATGTGCAGCGTGGATGAAAAAGCCGGTGCAGCGGGCCGGTGCGGCCTACAAAAAAGCCGCCGGTGCCCTGAGCGCTGCCACGCTGGACCGCGCCCAGAACGCCGTCACCTATCGCATTTACGGCTGTGAGGACGCCCGGGTGGAAAAATACGAGGATGCTCTGAACACCTACGAAAAGACGGCGGTGCGCAATAATGTGTGGCAGTCCGCCCTGCCGCCGCTGTATCTGGCGGCGTCCAATGCGGGCGTGCTGTTCATTTTGTGGTTCGGTGCAAAGAACGTGCTGGGCACCGGCTGGAGCGCCTGGGACATTGCAGCCTTCACCACCTTCCTGTCCTGTTTCACCAAGCTGGTGGTCAAGTCCTCCAAGGTGGCAAAGCTGTTCAACGCCGTGCAGAAGGCGGAAGTCTCGTGGAAGCGCATCAAGCCGCTGATGAAGCAGCCCGAACAGCTGGAAGCGCTGCACGTCCCGGCGGCACAGGATGTCACGCTGGAGAACCTCTCCTTTGCCTATGGCGGGGAGCCTATCTTCTCCGGCCTGAGCCTGACCGCCCGCCCCGGCGATATCATTGGCATCACCGGCCCGGTGGCCTGCGGCAAATCCACCTTTGGCCGGGTGTTCCTGTGCGAAGCACCTTATGAAGGCTCGGCGAAGTTTGGCGGCAGAGAGTTCTCGGCCCTGACGGCGCGGCAGATCGCTGCCACCGTCGGTTATCTGGGCCATGACCCGGAACTGAGCGCCGACACAGTGCGCAGCAATGTGCTCTGCGGCAGCGAACAGGACGCCATGCCGTGGCTGGCCGCCGCCGCACTGGACGGCGAAGTGCGGGCCATGGAAAACGGCGCGGACACGGTCATCGGCCCCAGCGGCACACGGCTTTCGGGCGGCCAGGCCCAGCGCTTGGCGCTGGCCCGCACGCTGGCCCACCCGCGCCCGGTGCTGGTGCTGGACGACCCCTTCTCGGCGCTGGACCGCAGCACCGAGGACACCGTCTTTGCCGATTTGCAGGCTTACGCGAAGGATAAGGTCGTGTTCCTCATCTCGCACCGGCTGTATCACTTCCCGCAGATGCAGCAGATCATCTTTATGGACGGCGGCAGGACCACCGTGGGTACGCATGATGAGCTGATGGCAACGGTGCCGATGTACCGCCAGCTGTACGAGAGCCAGACCGTCCAGACGGTAAAGAAGGGAGGCGACCTGGATGAAGAACCGTGTGAAGCGTAAAAATGGCGTGTTTGAGGCCCTCCGCATGGCGGCCGCAGCCCACCGCCTGCTCACGGCGGGCACCATCCTGTGCGTGGCGGCGTCGGTGCTGGCGTCGCTGGTGCCGCCGCTGCTGCTGGCGGGCATCATCGACCGGCTGACGGCGGGCATCCCGCTCACCTTCCTCGCGGCGCTGCTCTACTTTGGCAGTCTGGCACTGGAAGGGGCGCTCTCGTCGGCGCAGGAAAGCCTTCTGGTGCTCTTTGGCCAGAAGATGACCCACGCCCTGCGCAGTGAAATGTCCCAGAAGCTGACGCTGCTGCCTGCCAGCACGCTGGTGGACCAGAACCCCGGCGAGGTGGCGGCCCGCTTCTCCGGTGATGTAGACACGGTAGAAGCCCTGTTCACCTCCGGCATCATCAGCATGGCGGCGGATGCCTGCCGCGTCCTTTCTATTCTGGCAGTCATCGCGGTGAAGAACACCGGTCTTGCCCTGATCCTGCTGCTGGTGCTGCCGCTGTTCGCGGTGTTCACCCGCGTGGTGCAGAAGCGGATGCTGGCCGCCCAGCTGGACAACCGCCGCGCGGTGGCGGCCGTATCCGGCCAGGTGCCGGAGACCCTGCACAACATCCGCACCATCCGGGCCCTGGGCCTGGAAAGCTATATGGAGCGCCGCTACGACCGCTGCATCGGCGACAGTTATGCCGCCATGGAGCGCACGAACTTCTACGACGCCATCTATTCGCCGGTGGTGCTGGCGCTGAACGCCGCCGTGGTGGGCATCGTGATGCTGCTATCCGCTTCCGGCAATGCCACCGTGCTCACCTTCTTCGGCATGTCGGTGGGCACCTCGGTGGCTGTCATCAACTACATCTCCCGCATCTTTGCCCCCATTGAGAGCCTTGGCATGGAGATCCAGACCATCCAGTCCGCCATGGCAGGCGTCAAGCGCATCGACGCTTTCCTCAGCCAGCCCGAGCGCGCCATCCCCCCGGAGCGGAAGGACGCCGCCCGGGGAGATGTGGAGCTCTCCCATGTGACCTTCGGTTACGGCGAAAAACATGTTCTGAACGACTTCTCCATGACCGTGAAGCAGGGCGAGCAGGTCACGCTGGTGGGCCGCACCGGCGCAGGCAAGAGCACCGTGTTCAAGCTGCTGCTGGGCCTGTACCGGCCCGAAGCGGGCAGGGTGACCATCGGCGGGGTGGATGTGGCGAACATCACCGACCGCGAGCGCCGCACCTGCATCGGCTGCGTGGAGCAGCATTTCTCCCGGGTGCCAGGCACGGTGCTGGAACAGATCACCCTGAACGACCCGGCCATCACCCGGGAAATGGCGCAGGAGGCCGCCAGGCTGGCCGGTATCGACGCGGCGATCCAGACCCTGCCGGAGGGCTACGACACCGTATGCACCGACGGCATGTTCTCGCAGGGCGAGTGGCAGCTGCTGTCCATCGCCCGCG
>ERZ773193.1857-NODE-1857-length-24739-cov-5.128464_pt1 | contig 24739 bp, 20 predicted proteins | sample MGYA00511110_ERZ773193 | MGnify/ENA primary metagenome ERZ773193 (study PRJEB29015, sample SAMEA2737784) | human gut metagenome | biome: human gut; feature: human-associated habitat; material: faeces | place: China | collected 2012 ...
AAATTTTCCATCATGTGTATATACTCTTACAGTCTGACCTTCTTTATGGTTCATTTTAAGAAGAGTATTTCCTGATGTAAATATGTTTCCATTGTATACTAATTTTTCCGCACTCTCTGATACCATGCACTTTGAATACATATCAAGCATTTCGTCTGCAGGTACAATGTAATCTTTCAAGGTTCCATTATCTCTAAATTCTTCAATTTGAGAAAGAGTAATTGAGTCCTCTACTTTAAATCTATCTACTCTGCTTCTTACCAAATGCTCCATGCAACCGCCAACACCTAAGTCCTTACCTATGTCATAACACAGTGTTCTTATGTATGTTCCTTTTGAACAGGTAACATGCATATTAACTCTTGGCAATTCCATACTTGTTACTGTAATGTCAATAATTTTACAATGTCTTGGTGGGCGTTCAATTACTTCGCCTCTTCTTGCCAGATTATATAATTTTTCCCCACCAATTTTTATAGCTGAAAACATCGGTGGAATCTGGTCATATTCTCCAATATAGCCTTTTACGGTTTTAAATACCTGATCCTCAGTTAATTTTTTTAAGTCCTCTTCACTTGCCTGACTTAAAACTTCTCCTGTTGTATCCTGTGTGTTTGTTTCTGTTCCAAGTAACAATGTTGCTTCGTAAGTTTTATCTTTTTCTGATAAAATATCGCACAACTTGGTTGCCTTGCCTAAACACACCGGTAAAACTCCAACTGCATTAGGATCGAGAGTTCCCATATGTCCTATCTTTTTTTGCTTTAATATACCTCTGAGCTTGGCAACTACATCGTGGGATGTAAACCCAGGCTCTTTGTATACATTTATAACTCCACTAATCATAACTTCACTCTTTACTTTTTATTAAATAACGTTATTGATTTTCTTCAACACTTTTTCAATAACATCTTCCAAGCTTCCTTCAATATCAAATCCGGCAGCTCTAACGTGACCGCCGCCGCCAAAGGATACAGCAATTTCACTTACATCTACATATCTTTTTGAACGAAGACTTGCTTTAAACTTATTTTCATCAAGCTGATATACAAACAAAGCAACTTCTACGCCGTCTACATTTCGTATTGCTCCAATTACAGCATCTAAATCACTTTTTGTTACGCCGTATTCTTCCATGGTTTCATTTGTACAGAAACCATAAATGCATTTGCCATCCATAGTTAAAACTGCTTCACTTTGGATTTTTGCAGTAACCATCATCTGTTTATATGTTTTTCTGAAGAAAGTTTCTTCTAAAATTTCATTTACTTCAACACCATGTTCAATCATGTTTGCGGCTATTCTCATAGTCTTAGGTGATGTAGACTGAAATCTGAAAACACCTGAATCATGGGCGATTCCCATATACATTGGCTCTGCAATGTCTTTGTCAAACAATTCATTATCTAACAAATCATATAACACTTCGCTGGCAGAACTTGCATCAGGCAAAATATAGTTGTAGTCACCATAAGCCGGATTACTTTTATGATGGTCGATACAGGCTGTTCTTTTTGCATTATCAAAAAAGCCCTGATTTTGTCCTAATCTGTCAAGACTTGCTGTATCTAATGATATAAACAAATCATAGACTGTTCCATCATAGCCTTCTGTTGAAATATCCTCTGTATTTTTGATTATTTTAAATTTATCATCAACACTTTCAAGATAAACCTGAACTGTTAAATCAGGTCTGTTTTTCTTTAAATAGTTATATAACGCCATACAAGACCCAACGCAATCGCCGTCAGGTCTTATATGACCGGCAATACCAATTGTTTTAGCATCACCAATAATTTCATTAATTTTTTTCATTTAATTCTCCATTACAAGTCATTCAAATATGGACTTTCGAAACACTTTCATTAAATCCTATTCTTCTGACTGTTCCTTAGCTTTCATGTCATCAATAATTTTTGACATTTTCATACCGTACTCAATAGATTCATCCATAATAAATCTAATTTCAGGAGTATTTCTTAAATTTACAGTTCTCGCAAGTTCTCTTCTAATAAAACCTGCTGCACTTTTTAAACCAGCCATTGTGTCGGCTTTTGCCTGCTCATCTCCTAACACGCTAATATATGCCTTGCATGTTTTTAAGTCAGGGGCAACTTCAACTCCTGTAACGGTAGTCATAATACCAACACGTGGGTCTTTCAACTCACGTATGATATTACTAAGTTCTCTTTGAACTTCACCATTTATTCTTGTATTCTTAATACTATTTTTTCTCATAATCATTCCAACTTTCTTTATACAAAAGATTGTCATACACTATATAAAATATCCATTTTTCATAAAATAAGCCATACCAATTTTGTTTAGACCTATTTTATGCCTGATATCAAAACCTATCTTGGAACTTCTACCATAATGTAAGCTTCTACCTGATCTAATTCAGCAATTTCGTTAAAGCCTTCAAATACAAGACCGCATTCGTAACCTGCTTTTACTTCCTTAACATCATCTTTGTATCTCTTAAGTGATGCAACAGGACCTTCGAAAATCTGCTTTCCGTCTCTTGTAATTCTAGCTGAACAGCCTCTCTGCATAAAGCCGTCTAATACGTAAGAACCACCGATGTTACCAACACCAGATGCCTTAAATATCTGACGGATTTCTGCATGACCAATAACTTTTTCTTCATAAATTGGCTCAAGCATACCCTTCATGGCTCTTTCAATGTCTTCAATAGCATTGTAAATTACAGAGTAAAGTCTTAAATCAACATTTTCATTGTTTGCTGTAATTTCAGCCTGTGTGTCAGGTTTTACGTTAAATCCTAAAATAATTGCATTTGATGTAGATGCTAAAATAACGTCTGATTCGTTAATTGCACCAACACCACCATGGATAATCTTAACTTCAACTTCATCATTTGAAAGTTTAAGTAAGCTCTGCTTAACTGCTTCAACTGAACCCTGAACGTCAGCCTTAACGATAATGTTAAGTTCTTTTAATTCACCGGCTTCAATCTGTGAGTTAAGATCATCAAGAGAAATTCTAAATTTATTAGATTCCATAAGTTTTGCCTTGCTGTCTTCAACGAATGTGTTAGCAAAGTCTTTTGCTTCTGAAGCTGTTTCTGTTGAAACGAAAACTTCACCTGCGTTTGGAACTCCGCTAAGACCTAAAATTTCAACAGGTGTTGAAGGACCGGCAGTCTTAATTCTATTTCCCTTATCATCTGTCATGGCTCTAACTTTACCATGGTTAGCTCCTGCTGCAATATGTGCACCTACTTTTAAAGTACCTTTCTGTACTAAAACTGTAGCTACAGGACCTTTACCTTTGTCAAGTTTTGCTTCAATAACAATACCTCTTGCCTGACGGTTTGGATTAGCCTTTAATTCTAATACGTCAGCCTGTAAAAGTACCATTTCAAGAAGATCGTCAATACCTTCTCTTGTGTGAGCTGAAACAGGAACCATTTCCACGTCTCCGCCCCAGTCAGATGCTAATAATTCATGTTCAGCAAGTCCCTGCTTAACTCTCTCAATATTTGCACCCGGCTTATCAATCTTGTTAATTGCAACAATTATTTCAATTCCTGCAGCCTTAGCATGGTTAATAGCTTCTACAGTCTGTGGCATAACACCATCATCAGCAGCTACAACTAAGATTGCAATATCTGTAGACTGTGCGCCACGCATACGCATTGATGTAAATGCTTCATGTCCCGGTGTATCAAGGAATGTAATTGTCTGGTCATTAATTTTTACAACTGAAGCACCGATATGCTGTGTAATACCACCTGCTTCACCTGAAATTACATTTGTTTCTCTAATTGCATCAAGAAGTGATGTTTTACCATGGTCTACGTGTCCCATAACACAAACTACAGGTGGACGTTTAACCATAAGTGATTCATCTTCTTCATCTTCTTTAAGAAGTTCTTCAATCATGTCTACTTTTTCTTCTTTTTCGCACATGATGTCATATCCTAAAGCGATTTCTTCTGCACTGTCAAAATCAATTTCTGTGTTAACAGTAACCATCTTTCCTTCTAAGAATAACTTCTTAATAAGTGTTGATGCTGTCATCTTCATCTTTTCTGCTAACTCGCCAATTGTAATAGCTTCAGGAACCTGAATAATCTTAATTTCTTCTTTCTTTTCTTCCTTCTTCTTTGGCTTTTCTAATGTAGGTTTAGAGAAATCACCCTTCTTGCCATTCTTACCTCTTCTGCCATCTTCGTAATTTTTCTTATTACGTTCCTGTCTATCCTGGCGGATTTTGTTTTCTCTATTCTTTCTGTTCTTATCCTGAATTGGTTCTGATGGGGCATCATTTCTGTCATTTCTTCTAAAGCCGCCTCTATCATTGTTTGGTCTGTTGCCATTATTTCCGTTTCTGAAATTGCCTCTGTCATTGTTTCTGTTTCCGTTGTTGTTTCTGTTGTCATTTCTGCCATTTCCGTTACGGTCTTTGTTGAAATTACGGTTGTCTTTACGATTTCCATTGTTTCTGTCGTTATTTCTGTCATTGTTTCTATCGTTGTTATATCTTCCGTTATTTCTGTTGTTATTTCTATTGTTGTTTCTGTTATCGTTTCTGTTGTTATTTCTGTCGTTGTTTCTATTATCGTTTCTATCGTTATTTCTATTGTCGTTTGAACGATTATCTCTCTGCTGTCTGTTGTTGTTTACCTGTCTGTTATTATTGTTTTCCTTAGGCTGTTGTTTATTATCAGCCGGTTTTGTTTCTCTCTGTGCCATTTTTTCCGTAGTATTTACCTCTTGAATTTTATTTTCTTTGTTTTCCACCTCTTTTACAGGTTCCTTTACAGGTTCCTTTACCACTTCTTTTGCCACTTCTTTTACTTCTACAGGTTTCTTTTCTTCTGCCTTAGGAGTAGTTTCTTTAGCCTGAACAGTTGTATCTTTTGGAGTTGTCTTTTCTTCAACTGCCTTTTCAACTGTTTCGTTAGGCTTAACATTTTCCTTTACTTCTTCTTTTACTTCAGAAGAATGTTTCGAACGATGTTTATGCTCTCCATCACTACTATGTCTACGTCTTCTTCTTTCACCTGTCTTAACAACACCTTTGCTTGTAATTAAAACTCTAGGTTTTGCCTTTTCTTCTTTTTTATTTTCAGATTTTGCTGAATGGAACTTCTTTTTCACAATTTCAATTGAAGCTTCGTCAATTGAACTTTGAGCTTTTACATCAATTCCTTTTTCTCCAAGCACTTCTATAATCTCTGAACTTTTTATATCTAATTCTTTGGCCAATTCATGTACTCTCATCTTTGACATATACTACCTCCGTCTAACTTTCTAACAATCTGTTGATGGTTTCACTAAATCCTCTGTCCGTTATGGCTATTGACGCACGACTGTCATTTCCAGTTGCCTCGCCTAATTCCTGCTTACTTCCGTAAACAAAACATGGAATCTTATAATATTTGCACTTGTTAAAAAACAGTTTCTTTGTATTATCTGAAGCTTCCTCTGAGACAATAACCAACCATGCCTTCTTTTGTTTTACCGCTTTTTCTACAGAAAATTCACCTGCAACAGTTTTTCCAGCCCTGGTTGCCAAGCCTATCATTGAAAAAACTTTATTCATTTGTATCTCCTAACTGTTCTTTTAATTTTTCAAAAATTTCACTGTCAACGGATACCTTTAATGTTTTTTCCAAAGCTTTTGTTTTCATGGCTTTTTCCAAACAATGCACATCTTCACATATATATGCACCTCTACCGTTTTGTTTTCCTGTTAAGTCAACAAAAACGTTGTTTTCCTTGTCTCTAACAATTCTTATTAGCTCTTTTTTTTCCTTTGACTGTCTGCAACCAATACATGTTCGCATTGGTATTTTTCTATTCTGCCCCATGCCATAATCTCCTATGTTCTAATTGAAGCCATCAGTTACTATTCTTCTGTTGATTCCTCTGATGCTTCTTCTACTGAATCAGCTTCTTCGCTTTCTTCATCATATTCATCATCGTAATATTCTCCGTCGTAGTATTCGTCATCGTAATACTCTCCATCATAATACTCGTCATCATCATAATAATCATCTTCATCGAAAACATACTGAATGCCTTCTTCTTTTGCCTGTGACTCACTCTTAATATCAATCTTAAAACCTGTAAGCTTAGCTGCAAGTCTTGCATTCTGTCCTTCTTTACCAATTGCTAATGATAACTGTAAATCAGGAACTACAACTAAAGCTTCCTTATTATCAGGATCTGCTAAAACTGCAATAACTTTTGATGGGCTTAATGCATTTTCAATTAAGATAGCTGGGTTTTCACTCCAGTTAATGATATCGATTTTTTCATCCTGTAATTCTTCAACTACTGCATTTACTCTTGCGCCGTTAATACCTACACAAGCTCCAACAGGATCAACTGCTTCATTATTTGACCAAACAGCCATCTTTGTTCTTGAACCTGCTTCTCTTGCAATGCTCTTAATTTCAACTGTTCCGTCCTGAATTTCTGTTACTTCCTGTTCGAATAATCTCTTAACAAGTCCCGGATGAGTTCTTGAAACATTAATTCTAGGTCCTCTACCATTATCTTTTACTTCAGTAATATATAATTTAATTTTATCATTTGGTCTAAAGTATTCTCCCTTAGACTGTTCTTTTTCCATTAATACAGTATCGATTTTTCCAATGTTTACGCTAATGTTCTTTCCGTTAATTCTCTGAACTGTACCTGTAATAATATCATCCTGCTTTTCATAATATTCTTCATAGAGACTCTTTCTTTCTTCTTCTCTAATCTTCTGTAAAATACCATTCTTAGCACTCTGTGTAGCAATACGACCAAAATCCTTTGACTGAATTTCTACATTAACTGAATCTCCAATGTCGTATGATGCCTTAATATTTCTTGCATCTTCCAATGAGATTTCACATACAGGATCCATAACTTCTTCAACTACTTCTTTCTGAGAATAAATATGGAAATCACCTGTTTCTCTATCCATTGTTACTGCTACGTTATCTGCTTTATTAAAGTTGTTCTTGTAAGCAACTACCAAGTTACTTTCAATAGCTTCAAATAAAGACTCCTTGCTAATACCTTTTTCCTTTTCCAACACGTCTAATGCTGCAATTAATTCATTGTTCATCTTTCCAATATCCTCCTAAAAATCAATAGTTAATCTAACAAGTGAAACATTCACTCTATCAAGAGCAATCTCACTTCCATCTTCATCTTCTATAGTAATTGTATCCTTGTCATAAGATTTCAATAAACCTACATACTGTTTGTTTCCGTTAAGGCTTCTATATAAATGTACTTCAATTTCCTCGCCAATACTTCTGTCAAAATCTCTGTCTTTTTTCAGTGGGCGACCAAGTCCTGGTGAACTTACTTCTAATATGTAAGCATCGCTAATAAAGTCTTCTTCGTCAAGTAAATCACTTAACTTACGGCTTACGCCTTCTAAATCATTAATTGTGATTCCACCCGGCTTATCAATAAAAGCTCTTAAATACCAGTTGCTTCCTTCTTTAACATATTCCACATCTACCATTTCATACCCTTTTTCTTCAACAATGGGTAACAGTAGTGCTTCTGTCTTTGCTTCGTATTCTTCTTTTCTAGACACCTTAACCTCCTTATTTGACTTTGCTGTGTTTGTTAGTATCTTTTATTATAAAGAACATTTTCTAATGTTCTTTGAAAAATTTAACTACATAACAAAGAGCGAACCTTTGCGGTTCGCTCCTTCTACGCTAGTCAATATTCACTACATAGTATACGACGTTATTATTTTCCTGTCAACCCCTGTAAAAATCGTAACTTTCATTGTAAAATTCATCTGCAACTTTCAGCTGCCTTCATTGATTCCAACTTTTATATCTGTTAAAATTATAATATTTATTCTTAACTTTAATATTGTGCAATCTTATCTGACTACTATCTTACATTTTCAAAAATATCTATTTTTGTATGTTTGATAAACTGCTCATAAAATTTTAACCCTAATACCGGAAAGAATTTTGAAGTAAAGTTCATAAACTTTGCATCTTTTCCTACTATTATTCTATTTTTCTGTTTTATTATCTTTTTTATAATCTTTGCAGCAACTTTATCAACATTATTTGCAATAATTTTCATCAACTTGCTTTCTGTCTTGTAATATTGACTTCTAAATATGTCTGTCATTATAAATCCCGGACACACATATCCTATGTACATTTCTCTTCCAAGTTCCCCTATTAAAGTTTCTGTATAAGCTTTAACTGCGGCTTTGCTTGCACTATAGACACCTGTTCCAACTAAAGGTGCAAGCGCTCCTGAACTTGATACATTAACAATCCCTGCCATAGTGGACTTTCTTAATATAGGTAGCATTGCGTTAATGGAATATCTGCAACTGTTAAAATTAACGTCCATGCATCTCTTAACCTGCTCTTCCGTATAATTAACTGACTTCTCAAAAGGTAATAACATACCTGCATTATTAATTAGCAAATCAACGTTTATATTATTATAAGTAAGTTCTTCTCTAAATGTATTCCAATTTTCTTCCTGGCTCACGTCAAAAATCCAATATTTAAACTGATCTCTTAAATAAGACAGTTCTTCTATTAAACTTTTCATTTTTTCTTCAGATTGTCCAATTCCTAAAACCATACATCCATGCTCTCTGATTAGCTGTAGCGTCATGGCTCTTCCTAATCCTGAGGATGCCCCTGTTATAAGAATTGTTTTTCCGTATATCCAGTCCATAAATTAAATCCTTTCAAAAATCACTTGCAAAAATCCCTTTTGCTGTTTATAATAATACAGTAACATTTTTCAGGCTCGTTGGTCAAGTGGTTAAGACGCCGCCCTCTCAAGGCGGAATCACGGGTTCAATTCCCGTACGAGCTGTTTTTTATGCCCTTATTTTAAGGGCTTTTCTTGTATTTAAAACTATTCGTGTGATATTTCGTGTGATATTTCGTGTGATATTTTCCGTTGCATTTTGCAATGTATAAAGCAACACGATTTTTTCAATTTTGATACAAATGTTATAGCACTTGCAATAATTGTAAAATTTAGCAATATTTTTGTAATTTTTTCTTTACTTATAACAATTTTGTGATATAATATTCATTGTTAGCTCGAGTGGTCTTAGTTAATAATTGGGTTCGATTCCCATATGAGTTATTTTTCTTTTTGTTTTATTATTATTTTTATTTTTTTCATTTTACATCTTTTTTAAAAGATGTATTTTCCTTTTAGTTAGCACTGCTACCGAACATTCGGTATGCAGTGCTTTTTCTTTGTCTTTTATTTTATAAAAATTCAAAATTTCAAATTTCAAACTTAAAATTAAATTTAAATTTATAATTCAAAATTAAATTTGAAATTTGAAACTCATAAAATTAAAAATCAAAAATAGACAACTGACTGTCTTCAGGCATTCCTTCTAACAATCCCAAATCTGACATTGTATCTATTACTGTTTTACTTAACTTACTTTTCTGTCTTAAATCATTTTTAGAAACAAATGGTCCATTCTGATTTCCAACTGCTTCTACTAAAGCATCTGCCGCTTTTTCTCCAAGTCCTTCAATAGAATCCAAGCTAGGCATTAACTTACCATCTATTATCTGGAACTCATGAGCCTTTGCAGTATAAATATCCAACGGTAAGAACTCAAATCCTCTTGCATACATTTCCTGAACAATCTTCATGTCACCTAAAGAATCTTCATCTTTCTTAGATGCTTCATGATTATTCTTCTTACGTTTTAAATCTGCCATAAAGTATTCAAGTTTTTCTTTTCCCTGACACATTGTTTCATAGTCAAAAGCTTTTGCTCGAATTCCAAAATATGCTGCATAATATGCCAATGGGTGATACACCTTGTACCAGGCAACACGTAAAGCCATCATAATGTAAGCAGCCGCATGTGCCTTAGGGAACATATACTTAATCTTTTTACATGACCAAATATACCATTCAGGTACATTATGTTCACGCATTACATCTTCTTCCTTCCTGTCTTCTCCTGTTTCCTTGTCTGTAAAAGTAAGAAGACCTCTACCCTTTCTAACATGTTCCATAATATCAAAACTTACCTGTGGCTCTATACCTTTATCCATTAGGTAAACCATAATATCATCTCTAGTACATATAGCAGTAGAAATTGTACACTTGCCTTCCTGAATAAGTGTCTGTGCATTACCCAGCCACACGTCAGTACCATGAGACAAGCCTGCAAGTCTAACTAAATCGGCAATTTTTGTAGGTTTAGTATCTACTAACATTTGAATAACGAAATCTGTTCCCAGTTCAGGTAAACCAAGGGAACCTGTTGGACAGCCGTCAATGTCATCGCTTGTAATTCCTAAAGCCTCAGGGCCAAGGAATAATGACATTACATTTTTGTCATCAAAAGGCACATCCGTTTGAACATTAGTGTTTGTTAGTTTTTCAAGTCGACGAATCATTGTTGGATCATCATGTCCGAGAATATCTAACTTTAACAGGTTTGCATCAATTGCATGGTATTCAAAATGAGTAGTTATTGTATCTACCGTCATATCGTTAGCTGGTTTCTGTATTGGCGTAAATTCATATATTTCCTTATCCCTTGGAACAATAACAATTCCACCAGGATGCTGACCTGTACTTCTACGGATTCCTGTACAGCCTCTTGCTATTCTGTCAATTTCCGCAGTACGCTTAATCTCGTTATGGTCATCGTAATAATTTTTCACATAACCAAATGCAGTTTTCTCGGCTACACCTGCGTATGTTCCCGCTCTAAATGTGTGGCCCTTACCAAACATAACTTCTGTATACGCATGTGCATTTCCCTGGTATTCACCGGAGAAGTTAAGGTCGATATCCGGTTCCTTTGTACCACCAAATCCAAGGAATGTTTCAAAAGGAATTTCCAAGCCATCCTTATGAAGTTTTTCTCCACAGTGTGGACATACTGCATCAGGCAAGTCAAATCCAAGACCACCCTCTGCTCTTTCCTCTTTAATTGTTGCCTGAATCTTTTTAATTTCATCTATAGGTGTCCCTTCAGGTGCTCTGTACTCATCCTCAAAAAATGAACTTTTGCACTTCTCACAATAATAGTGCGGGGCTAAAGGATTACATTCTGTAATACCTGACATTGTAGCTGCAAAAGATGAACCAACAGATCCTCTTGAACCTACCAAATATCCATCTTCATTTGATTTCCAAACTAATCGCTGAGCCATAATGTACATAACCGCATAACCGTTACCAATAATAGAATCCAGTTCAATTTCCAATCTATCTTCAACAATTTTCGGTAAATCTTCGCCGTAAATTTCATGAGCTTTTTGGAAACAGATATTTCTCAGGTTTTCTTCCGAATTATCAAGAACCGGTGGACATTTATCAGGATGAATTGGTGAAATATTTTCTATCATATCTGCAATCTTGTTTGGATTTGTAATTACAACTTCTTCTGCTAAATCACTACCCAAATAATCAAACTCGCCAAGCATCTCATCTGTTGTTCTCAAATATAAAGGTGCCTGATTATCTGCATCTTTAAATCCGTTGCCATACTGTATGATTCTACGATAAATTTCATCTTCCGGATCCATAAAATGAACATCACATGTAGCAACTGTTATTTTATTAAATTTTCTTCCCAGTTCAATTATCTTCCTGTTAATCTCTCTTAGTTCTTCCCTTGAATCAACTAAGAATTTTTTCTTATTATCTATATCAGGATTACCTGTTTTTAACATAAACTCATTGTTGCCTAAAGGTTGAATTTCAAAATAATCATAAAATTCTGCTAACCTTGCAATTTCCTGCTGAGTTCTTCCATGTAATATAGCCTGATATAATTCACCTGCCTCACAGGCACTTCCAATCATCAGACCTTCGCTGTATTTTAAATAATCACTTTTTAATATACGTGGTCTTTTGTTGGCAAAAGTATCTATATGGGAAATAGATACTAACTTATATAAATTAACTCTTCCTGTCTGGTTTTTAACCAAAATAATTGCGTGATGTGCAGGAAGCTTATTTATAAGATTGTCTGACTTTTTTCCTTCTTTGTTTACTTCATCAAGATTATTAATTCCTTTATCCTTTAACATCTTACAAAGTTTTAGGAAAATAAGAGCTGTACACTCTGCATCATCTACAGCTCTATGGTGATTTTCAAGAACAATTCCCAATGCCTTGGCAACTCTGTCTAATTTGTATTTTCCAAGTCCTATAATCAAATATCTTGACATTGCAACTGTATCAACGATTGTAAAATCACATGGCAAGCCAATTCTCTCGCAATTAGCTGCAATAAAACTCATGTCAAAGTCTGCATTGTGGGCAACCATTACTGAGCCTTCGCAAAATTCCATAAATGAAGGTAAAATTTCTTCTATCTTAGGAGCATCAATAACCATATTGTCATTAATACTTGTTAATTTTTCAATTCTAAGAGGTATAGGTATTTCAGGATTAACAAATGTACTAAAACGGTCAATTATTTTTCCATTTTGTACCTTTACAGCTCCAATTTCAATAATCCTGTCACTTTTTGCACTAAATCCTGTTGTTTCCAAGTCGAATACAACGTATGTGTCATCTAAGCTCTGACCTCTGGGATTAACAATCATATCTTTCAAGTCATCTACCAGATAAGCTTCAACACCATATATTACCTTAAAGTCACAATCTTTTCCTACCTTTGAACATTCCTTCTTAATGTCACAATACTCATGCCAGGCATCGGGAAATGCCTGTACTACGCCATGGTCTGTTATGGCAATCGCTCTATGTCCCCATTCATAAGCACGTCTTACTAAATCGCTACAGTTACTTACACCATCCATATCACTCATTTTGGTATGACAATGAAGTTCCACTCTTTTTTCCACTGCAGTATCTTTTCTCTTTTCAGTTGAAAACGGCTGTATAACCTTCATACCATCCACACGGCTGATTTCCACCTGTCTGTCATAGGTGTCATACATCGCAACACCTTTGATTCTTACAAAAGTATTCTTTTTTACCTTTGAAGTAAATTCCTTCTTGGCATTTTCATCTCCTAAGAAAATCTTTACTGCAATACTATCTGTGAAATCTGTTATCTCTAAGCTGACAAGGTATTTTCCTGATCTTAATTCTCTGTCATCCATGGTCATAACCTGACCTTTAACCACACACTCGCCTGTTCCCTCAAACACATCACATAAGGCTGTGTCTGAATCAAATTTAAAGTCTCTTCCGTATGCCACTTCAGGATTATCTGAATATGTAGCCTTTTTAAGTCTTTTAGGTCTCTCTTCTACCTTCTTTGCTTCCTCCGGTTGCTTCTCTTCATTTTTGCTTAAAAGAACATCCACTTCATTTTTCAAACGTTTAGCGTTTCGTTTAGCGTATCTATTTCCGTCAATGGCATGCTTTTTGATTTTAACTTCTAAAGGCATACTAAATCTGTCTCTAAAAATTCTCTCAATTGTATCCTTTAAAGTTTTCATTCTGGCTTCCGAAATAATACTTGATTCCAGATTAATAACCAGTCTGCCTTTCTCATCAAAGGATGTTGGTGCCTTCTTTAACATAGTAGCAATTATGGGACTATGTTCATTTAATTCAAGCACAATACTATCCTTATATATTTCAAATAAGTTTTCCGTTGTATACTGAGCAGACAAATAATATTTCTCTATAATTTCTATACCTATCTTTTTGCCTGTTCTTAAAGTTCTTGCTAATTCTTCCCTAATTTTGAAAATAGCAGACTTTTCAATAAGTCTGCTGCTTTCAATATAGATTCTTATTTTGGTATGTTCTGTATTAGTAACAATTCTCGTTATATCTACTAATTCTAAAATACCTCGTAATTCATCATTTAACTGAAGATTATCAAAAACTTCTAAAAAGTTCTTTTTTGCCAATTTAATTCCTCCAGTTTTTTAATTCCTTTTCCAGTGTGTTTAATAATTCGTTTTCAGGAACTCTCTTTACTATTTCGCCCTTTTTAATCAAAAGACCTTCTCCTTTTCCTCCTGCTATTCCAAGATCAGCTTCTCTTGCCTCACCGGGTCCATTAACCACACATCCCATTACAGCAACTTTAATGTCTAAGTCATACTTTGACACCATTTTTTCCACTTGTTTTGCCAAACCAATTAAATCAATTTGAGTTCTACCACAAGTAGGACATGAAACAACTGATATGCCACCTTTTCTTAAACCTAATGTTTTTAAAATAAGTTTGGCACTGGCAATTTCCTCAACCGGATTATCAGTAAGGGATACTCTGATTGTATCGCCAATTCCCTGATTTAAAATAAGGCCCAGTCCTATGGCTGACTTAATATTTCCTGATGTAACTGTTCCTGATTCTGTAATTCCAACATGTAGTGGATAATTAGTCTTTGTAGCTATTAATTCATGGGCTTTAACACACATCATTACATCAGAAGATTTAATACTGATAACAAGATTATCATAACCTAAATCTTCGATTGTTTTTACTTTGTCTAAAGCGCTTTCAACTAAACCTTCCGCTGTAACCTTACCATATTTTTCTAAAATATCTTTTTCTAACGAGCCACTGTTTACACCAACTCTAATAGGAATATTTTTCGCCTTAGCCACTTCCACTACAGCCTTAACCTTGTCTACAGAGCCAATGTTTCCCGGATTAATACGAATCTTGTCAGCTCCGTTTTCCATGGCAGCAATGGCAAGCCTATAATCAAAATGTATATCTGCTACAAGTGGTATTGAAATCTGCTTTTTAATTTCCGCAATTGCCTTAGCAGCTTCCATTGTTGGAACCGCACATCTGATAATATCACATCCACTAGCCTCTAATTCTTTTATTTGAGCTACTGTAGCTTCCACATCTTCAGTCTTTGTGTTAGTCATTGACTGAATCATTATTGGATTTCCTCCACCAATAACTTTATTTCCAATTCTAATTACTTTCGTATTATCTCTATACATAATCTTCACCTATCCGATAAATCATAATTTAAATTAATTTTCTAATATCATTAAATAATAAAAATACCATTAATGCCATTAATAAAATAAATCCAATGAAATGTATCATACCTTCCTTATCCTTTGGAATCTTCTTCCTAGTGATAACCTCAATAATATATAAGAATAATCTTCCACCGTCTAATGCAGGTAATGGTAATAAATTCATTACACCTAAGTTGGCACTTAACATTATTGCCAAATTAATCAAGGATAAAATAGTTACAGTTGTTCCCTGAGACTTAGCTGTTGAATAAGTATTGCCAATTACATTAACAATACCAACAGGTCCGGAAATTTCGTTTGCTGATACCTTTCCTGTAACTAACATTTTTAAGCTCTTTAAAACTGTTGCTATTTCGTATCTTACATCTGTAAAGCTGTACTTGATTACGCCGCCTATAGACTGTTTTTCTCTTCCAATGTTGTAATCAAAGCCCCTGCTTGCAATCTTTGTCATTATAGGTTTAACAGTTACATTTACAGTTTTTCCTTTTCTGTCCAAAGTAATCTTAACTTCATTTTCACCAAAAGGATGCTCTGTTAAATAATCGTTTATGTCATTGCCTGTTTTGATTGCAGTGCCGTCAATTTCAGTAACTACGTCTCCTGCCTGAACGCCCGCCTTAAAGAACGCTGAACCTCTTGTTACCTGAGTTATTTCAGCTTCTGCATCGCTTGGTGCATACTGCATACCTACTATATATCTTTTTTCAATTTCAGGTGAATACTTAATTGTCTTTGTCTCACCATTTCTAACAAAAGATACTGTTATGTCGTCACCGTTTAATGGATTAACATAATCTTCTAAGTATATTTCTCTTCCAAGTGTTGCATGAGCGCCATTATACTTAACGATTCTGTCTCCCTGTCTAAGTCCTGCTTCATACGCCGGTGACGCCTTGTCAACATTTGTAACATATGATACATCCGCACCCTTTGCTCCTATTACAATAAACGCAAGTAAAAGAGCTAATATGAAATTAAAAAACGGACCTGCAAATACTATTGCCATTCTCGCCCAGATTGATTTTGAATTAAAAGAGCCTTCCTCTTCGTTATCTTCATCTTCTCCAAGCATTGCACAGGAACCACCTAAAGGTAAAATCTTTAAGGAATATCTTGTGCCGCTTTTTGCAACTTTACTTAAAATTCTAGGTCCCATACCTACTGAAAATTCATTTACAAATACACCGTTTTTCTTTGCCACAATAAAATGACCAAATTCATGTATTAAAACTAATAAGCCAAAAATTATTAATGCTATAATTATACTGATTGCTGTCTCCATTAATTACCACCTTTTCTCAATGAGTTCATAAGCCCATCCCTCTATTTCTAATATTTGTTCTACTGTCGGATTCTCAAGTGCTTTGTGATTTTCCATACAGTATTGTATTATGTCTGTTATTTCCAGAAAACTAATTTCCCTGTTTAAAAACTTTGCAACTGCCTTTTCATTTGCTGCATTAAATACTGTTGGCATTGAGCCACCGATTCTACCTGCTTCAAAAGCCATTTTTAGACCAACAAAATTATTTAAGTCAGGTTCCTCAAAAGTTATCTGACCAATTTTTGCAAAGTCCAGTCTGTCACCTGATAAATATCTTCTTTCAGGATAGTATAATGCATACTGAATTGGAAGCCTCATATCAGGAGTTCCTAGTTGCGCTATAACTGCCCCATCCTTAAACTGCACCATGGAGTGTATAATACTCTGTGGTTGAACTATTGGTTTTACATTGTCAATGTCCACGTTAAATAACCATTTTGCCTCAATTACTTCAAGTCCTTTATTAACCATTGTAGCAGAGTCGATGGTTATTTTTTGTCCCATAGACCAATTTGGATGTTTTAAGGCATCCTCAACTTTAACATTTTTCATCTGTTCTCTTGTGTAGCCTCTAAATGGTCCACCTGATGCTGTTAATAAAATCTTATCAATTTCCTTTGGATTTTCTCCGTTTAATGACTGAAAAATTGCACTGTGTTCACTGTCAACCGGCAATATTTTAACACCATTATCTTTTGCAGCCTTCATTACCAAATGACCTGCTGTAACAAGAGTTTCCTTGTTAGCTAGTGCAATATCCTTCTTTGCCTTAATTGCCTCTAATGTTGGTCTTATTCCAATCATGCCAACAAATGCCGTTACTACTATTTCGGCACTTTTTATTGTAGCCGCCTCTATCAAGCCATCCATGCCTGTTACTACTTTTGTATTAGTATCATTTATGGCTGTTTTTAAATTCTTCGCTGCTTCCTCGTTATAGACGCAAACCAATTCAGGATTGAATTCCCTAACCTGCTCTTCTAACGCTTTAATATTTGAGCCTGCAGCAATTGCCACAACGTTTAAATCATCATTTGCTCTAACTATATCTAAAGTCTGTGTTCCTATTGAACCTGTAGAGCCTAAAATTGAAATATTCTTCATTTATCTTTCCTCTAAAAATTTAAAACAATTGTATTAATATCCAAATAATTGGTGCCACATAAATAACACTGTCAAATCTATCCATAATTCCGCCATGTCCCGGAATTAATTTTCCGTAATCCTTGATATCATGATTACGCTTAATTGCTGACGCTGCCAAATCGCCAATCATAGAAATTAATGCACCTATGGCACATATAATTGCACACGCAATTACAGGATTAATACTTAAGTTAATTTTATCTGAAAATACTGCTGCATAAATTGCACCTAACGCCGCTGCTCCAACTACACCGCCAACAGCACCCTCAACTGACTTTTTAGGGCTTAAAACCGGTGCCATCTTATGTTTTCCAAAAGCTACGCCTGCAACATACGCACATGTGTCACTTGCCCATGAGCATAAGAAAATCAACCAAACTAAATAAGTTCCGTTTTCTCCATTTCTCACTAAATAAATATATGACAATAGTATTCCGCCATATAACATACACATTATTGCATTTGAAATTTCCTCTGTTTTATATTTAGGAAACATAAATACATATTCTGCCAATAAGCAAATTAAAAATACAACAAGTAATGTAATTACATAATCTTCTTTTCCTATGTAAATCAACGCATAATAAACTATTAACGCAATATATCCTGTAATACCCGGTAGTTTATTTTCCAAGCCTAACACTTTATACAATTCATACAAAGCTGCAACTGACAAAAACATATTAAAGAAAAATAAAATGTTTCCTCCCGGTATAATTGTCACAAGAATAAGTGCAACTAAAACAATGCCACTAATTAATCTTGTAAAAAAAGATTTATTTGCAAATTTACTTAAAACCATTTTACTTAACTCCTCCAAAACGTCTGTCACGCTGATTGTATTTTACTATTGCTTTCTTTAGTTCTTCTTTGTTGAAATCAGGCCATAATACATCTGTAAAATAAAATTCTGTATATGCTAACTGCCACAATAAATAATTAGATAATCTGATTTCTCCACTTGTTCTAATCAACAAATCAGGATCAGGAATTCCTCTTGTGTCTAAATAACTGCTAATTGTATCTTCTGTTATATCCTCAGGATTTAACTTTCCTTCCTTACAGTCCATTGCCATCTTTGTTGTAGCTCTTCTTATTTCGTCTCTGCTACCATAATTAAGTGCAATAATAAATGTTATGCCATCATTATATTTTGAACACTCTTCTAATTCATTGATTTTGGCAACAATATCGTCATCTAATCTTGTTTTATCGCCAATAACCATACAACGCATATTATTCTTATTTGCTCTTTCTATACAGTCCGATAAATACTTTCTAAGAAGTTTCATAAGTGCATCCACTTCATCCTGTGGTCTGTTCCAATTCTCTGTTGAAAAAGCATACATTGTTATATATTTAATACCAATATCATGTGCATCTTCGAGTATTTTTTCTACTGTTCTTGCACCTGCGGCATGTCCTGCTTTTCTAGGTAAAAATCTCTTTTTTGCCCATCTGCCATTTCCATCAAGAATAATGGCAACATGATTTGGAATGTTCATTCCTGTTAAATCAATTTTCTCTGCCATCCCGGTCTCCTTACTCATTTATAAGTTCTTTCAATAACTGAAAATAGAGGAAACGCACCGTTTCCTCTTTGTCATTAATTCAAAATTAAACTGTCATGATTTCTTTTGACTTAGCATCAATTGCATCATCAATCTTCTTTACATATGCATCTGTGCTCTTTTGAACATCATCTTCATATCCCTTAATTTCATCTTCTGAAATTGAATCTTCTTTTCCTTTTTTCTTAATTGCATCAATTGCATCTCTTCTTATGTTTCTGATTGCAACTTTTGCATTTTCGCCTTTTTTCTTAATATCCTTTGCAAGTTCTTTTCTTCTCTCTTCTGTTAATTCAGGATATACAAGTCTGATAACTGTTCCATCATTAGTTGGTGTAATACCAATGTCTGATGCCATAAGTGCGTGTTCAATATCACCTAAAATTGAAGGATCAAATGGCTTAATGGCAATTACTCTTGCTTCCGGTACGGATATGTTACCTACCTGCTGAAGTGGTGTAGGTGCTCCGTAGTAATCAACTGTAATTCTGTCTAACACTCTTGGATTAGCTCTACCTGCTCTAATTGCTCCAAATTCGTCATCCAAATTTTTTAAAGACTTCTCCATTTTTTCTTCGTAAGTCATTAATAATTCTTCCATAATAAATAATCTCCTTAAAAGTTTTTTCTTAAATATCTTAATCTGCAATATTCTTATTCTACTGTAATTTTTGTACCAATCTTTTCGCCTGAAACTGCTTTATTAATACTGTCTTCTTCGTTGAGACCAAACAATAACATTGGCATTTTGTTTTCCATTGCAAGAACACTTGCAGCTAAATCAATTACACCAAGTCTGTCGTCAACAATCTTTGAAATAGGTAATTCATCATATTTCTTTGCATTAGGATTAACTGCAGGATCACTGTCATAAACTCCGTCAATTGCCTTAGCTCCTAAAATACAATCTGCTTCAATTTCAATTGCACGAAGGACCATAGTCATATCTGTTGAAAAATATGGATGTCCTGTACCGCCTGCAAAAAATACAACCTTACCTGCATTTAAATCTGCAACAGCTTCATCTTTTGAGAAAAGTTTTGTCCAAGTTCCACATAAGAACGGTGTATATACATTAGTATCCATACCTTCTGTTCTAAATATTTCAGAAACATACATGCAATTCATAATTGTTGCCAACATACCAATCCCGTCTGCCTTTGGTCTGTCAATCTTATTGCTTGTACGTCCTCTCCAAAAGTTACCACCACCGATAACAATTGCAACCTGAACCCCTTTATCTACTATAACCTTTACCTGCTTTGCAACAGCCACACAGGTTTCTTCATCAAAACCTGTCTTCTTATCTCCTGCCAAAGCTTCACCACTTAATTTAAGTAAAACTCTATTCATTCTTCTCACCTAGTCCTTTATTAGTATTTACACAAATAAAAGACGTAAACACAAAATAAATTTTGCATTTACATTCCTTTCTTTATTTATAACCGATTTTAGTCAAAACCTAGAATTAGAATACCATATATCAAGTAAAAAATAAAGATTAATATATACTCTTTCAACGCAGATTTTTTAGGTTGATTTTCTATATATTTGTTTATCGCTTCTACAAATTTCTGTTCAGGCGCTCTATGATATGGATTATACATTTTAATAATCTTTGTTTTGTCCCACTGGAACCGGAAACCACACTTAATCTTTCAATTATATGGAAAAGATATCAAATATTTAGCGGTGCCTCAAAGGAATTTTTAGACAGATTAAAAGAGCGTTTAAAAAGACAGTAGTGAGTTAAATTTCACTACTGTTTTCTTCTATTGTTGTCTCAATTTCTTTTGTTGTTTCAGACTCTGTATTCTTTGTTTCCGTTTCAGGATTTTTTGTTTCAGGTTGAGCTTTTGTGGTTTGCTCTTCCTTTGTCTTATCCTTACTTTTATGTTTAGTTTCTTTTTTCTTTTTAGCTTTTTTTGTCTCCACTTCTTTTTTTGATTTTAACTTTAGATTCTCCGCTGTTAAAATTCTTCTTGCTGCACATGGACTTCCTACCGCACTAATTACCATACCGACTTTTCTATTGGCGGAATGTATTACTTTTCCATTTCCAATATAAATTGCCACATGACTGATTCTGTTTTTATCTCTTTTGTCTGTGTGATAAAAAACCAAATCTCCGGACTTTAATTTGTTTAATGAGACTGCGCTTCCGTTTTTTGCCTGTTCTGCTGCTGTTCTGTTAAGATAACGACCGAACTTTCTAAAAACAGACTGTACAAATCCTGAACAGTCAGCGCCTCTTGTTAAGCTTGTACCACCCCAAACGTATCTGTTTCCAAGGAATTTTGAAGCATACTTTATCAAGTCCCTTGCTTCACCTTTTTTAGGCAAATCTTTTTCGGCCAGACTATAACCAACAATACCACCAGTCCACTGGGTATCTACCATCTCATCATACTCCTCAGAAGTATATACTTTTTCTTTTTGTACCTTCAAAGTCATTTGTCCTGCCGGAATCCACCCTGTTACTGCTTCAGACCTTTTTATTTTTACCCATTTTTCATTTTTGCTAATTTCAACAATAGGATATTCTGTCTTTTTGTAAGCCACACCTATTGATGCTGCCTTCTTGTTGCCGTCTTTTCTTATAGCTACGTTTTCTGACTTTATTTTTGCAATTACATGCTCTGTTCTAAGTAGCACTTTTTTAGCTTCTTTTCCCTTTACAACATACTTGCTCTCAATGTAGCCTTCTACTTTACCTGACTTGATTTTAGTCCACTCTTTACCTGATTCTACGACCTTTACAACGCATCCTTCAAGAGCAACTCCTGCCTCATCGCTTGCCATGGATTTATCCTTGTAAACTTCTGCTATATCGTCATCAATATCATCTATCTCTTCGAAAGATTTATCATCGTAAACTTTAACAATTTTTAATTTTTTATATTTTTTGCCATATAGTGGTTGTTTCTTTTTTGTTTTAGTTTTCTTAGTCTTAGTCACTTTTTTTGTTTTAGCTACTTCTGCCTGTGTTGTTGTTGTTTGAACTTCCTTACTTGACGTTGTTTTTCCATTATGCCCAATTAATACAATTGTTCCAATCGCAACTGCAAACACCACCAAAATACCAACTGCTTTTATTACAGTTTTCTTATCAAAACTTAATTTATTTATTTTTTCTTTTATAAAATTCATTCTCTTTATTTCTACTTCCCATTTTTTATATAATTTCATCACAAAAAAATCAATTTTCACCTCTCTTTTTAAATGGGTGAAAACGACCTATGTTAATTAACTCTATTGCCATCATCTTTTTTAGATTTATTATAAAAATCCGTTATTTTATCCATACTATTAATCACTATCTACTAATATAATAACGTTTTCTAATATATTCAACAGTTTTCATAAAATTTTTATTTTTTATTTTTAAGGGTGAACATTCATTCGATTTGTGTTATACTCTTTTTATGATTAATTTAGAAAAAACCAAGATTATACTTGCTTCTCAGTCGCCAAGACGCAGCGAGCTTATGAAGCAGGCAGGTTATGAATTTGAAATAATTGCGTCTAACATGGAAGAAGTTATAACAAAAACTGAACCGGAGGCAGTTGTGGAAGAACTGTCATTTCAAAAAGCTGACAATGTTCTTAACATGATTTTGAAATCTGTAGATTTGTCTCTTATGGCTTTTGGTGGTTTATCCCTTATGGTTACTGGAGCCGATACAATTGTTTGCAGTAACGGCAATATTCTCGGCAAGCCTAAGAATCATAATGAAGCATATAATATGATTGATTCCATTCAGGGAAATACCCATCAGGTATATACAGGTGTTACTGCTATTGTGTACGATTTTGACACACAGGCAAGGAGACATATAACTTTCAGCGATTGTACTCAGGTGCATTTGTATCCAATGTCATCTCAGGAAATTAACGACTATATCAACACAGGTGACTGTTATGACAAAGCCGGAGGATATGGTATACAGAGTAATTTTGCAGTATATGTTAAGGAAATCAGTGGAGATTATAATAATGTTGTAGGGCTTCCAATTAGTAAGTTGTACCACGAACTTCAAAAGCTTTAGAAGCTATCAACTTTAGAAGATATTAGCTTTAGACGATTATTACTTTTAGAAGATATTAATTTTAGAGAATTATTAATTTTAGGAGATATTGTTTTGTCAGAGAAATATTATTTATGTATTGATTTGAAATCATTCTATGCATCAGTTGAGTGCATTGAATTAGGGCTTGATCCCATGACAACTAATTTAGTTGTTGCAGATAAAGAGCGAACAGATAAAACCATTTGTCTGGCAATTACACCTGCAATGAAAGCTCTCGGCATAAAAAACCGTTGCCGATTGTTTGAAATTCCTAAGAATGTTGAATATATTACTGTTGTTCCCCGTATGAAAAGATACATTGATTACTCCGCAGATATTTACAGTATTTATCTTAAATATATTTCAAAAGATGATATCCACGTTTACTCAATTGATGAGGCGTTTATGGACGTTACCAATTATCTTGCCCTTTATCAAATGGATGCAATTACACTTGGGCGTACAATAATGGAAGATATTTACAACACTTTTGGCTTACGGGCAACCTGTGGAGTTGGCACTAATATGTACTTAGCCAAAATTGCTTTGGATATCACAGCAAAACATTCACCTGATTTCATCGGCTTTTTGGATGAAGATTTATACAAAGAAACTCTTTGGGATCACACTCCACTAACTGACTTTTGGCGTGTAGGTCCGGGGACTGTAAGGCGTCTTGCCACAATGGGTATTTATACCATGAAAGATATTGCAGAAGCTAACGAGGACGTACTTTACAATGCTTTTGGTGTTGACGCGGAGCTTTTAATAGACCATGCTTTTGGCATTGAGCCAACTACCATGTACCAAATCAAGCATTACAAGCCACAAAGTAACTGTTTAACAAGTGGTCAGGTTCTTATGTGTGATTACAATTTTGATGATGGTCTTCTTGTAGTTAAGGAAATGGTTGATGCTCTTTGTCTTGATTTGGTTGATCAGGAACTTGTTACAGGCTCGGTAACTTTGCATGTAGGTTACTCTAATGCCCTTAACATGAAACCTGCTCATGGTACAGCAAGACTTGATATCAACACTAATTCAGACTTACTTATTATTCCAGCCGTTACCAATCTATACAGGGAAATCATAAGACCTAACATTGGCATAAGAAGAATTAACATTACATTTAATAATGTTATGCCTGAAGGTTACACTCAGTATACTTTCTTTATGGACATTGAAGCTTTGGAACGGAATAAGAAAATTCAAAAAGCAATGATTGAAATCAAGTCAAAATTTGGAAAGAATGCCGTTCTTAAGGGAATGGATTTACAAAAAAATGCCACTGCTATTGAGAGAAACCGACAAATTGGTGGTCATAAAAGTGGTGAAAATTAAGGAGAAAGTCATGCCATCTAAACCAAAACAAAAAATGCCAATAGAGGAACGTGCCAAACAGTTTATGCCTTTTTCAGCTTTAAAAGGTCTTGAGGAAGCCTTAGCTTCCAAAGAGAAAATCATCGTTCCCAAAAAAGAACTTACACAAGACTATGCCGAAGAACTTAATCTTAAACTTAAAAGTTTAAAAGCAGGTTCTATTATAACAGTTGTCTACTACTGCAAAGAGGAATATATCAAACTTACAGGTATGATTGCTAAAATCAAACCTAATGGTACTGATAAGGTACGTGCTTATTCTATTGATCTAAAAGA
>ERZ773193.1860-NODE-1860-length-24718-cov-6.325305_pt1 | contig 24718 bp, 22 predicted proteins | sample MGYA00511110_ERZ773193 | MGnify/ENA primary metagenome ERZ773193 (study PRJEB29015, sample SAMEA2737784) | human gut metagenome | biome: human gut; feature: human-associated habitat; material: faeces | place: China | collected 2012 ...
CCACCAGTGCAATCACGGCTGCAACCAGCGTAAACCGCATCCGGCTCAGAATGGCCTTTGGCTTGTTCCTTGTCTTTTCCTGATGGATTTGCGTCATGACGCTGTGGGTCAGCCCCTTGGGCGGCTCCACCTCGGCTTCCAAAATGGCGGCGTTGATGTCCTGATAGGACTGATACAGGCTCCGGCATTTGGGGCAGACGGCCAGATGGGCCTGAAGTGCCTGCTCTTCGGCTTCGTCCAGAAGTCCGTCAATGCTGAGATTCATGTCCGCAATATAGGATTCGCAGGTTCTCACGATCTTCTGCCCCCTTTCTTCTGATCAGACGCAGAAAACGAAAAAAGGTTCCCGTCCAGCTGGCGTCTAATTTTTTCTCTCGCCCGGGAGATCCGGGATTTTACCGTGCCGGCTGGAAGCTCCAAAGCCGTTCCGATCTCCTGATAGCTCATATCCTCCACGGCCCGCAGGGAGAGAATCAGTCGAACCTGCTCCGGCAGACGATCCATGGCCGCCCGAACCGCTTCATGATCCTGTGCCTTTTCCGCCAGCAGTGCCGGGTCGGTGACGCGCAGCACCATGTTGCGGCGCGGGTCGGCATCGTTCACCTTTTCAATATAGACACGGTAGCTGCGGGGCGTTTCGCCGCTGGTAGTGGTCAGGATCTCTGCCGCACCGGGCAGCACCTCCTGCGCAAAGGCGATTTCCGTCTGCTGCCCCGCAATCGCAGTGCTTACCGTTCCGTAGACGCCGTTTTCGCCGTTGATGCAGATCCTGCCAAGGGCATGGTCGCTGATAAATTTGCCCTTCAGCTCCCCGGGGCTGCCGGCGGTACCGCCGGTGCAGCCCACGATCTGGCAGGCCACGATCTCACCGCTGCGCAGGGCAACCCGCTCGCCGGTGTCGCTGTCGCTGATGGGGTGCCCCAGCCCGGCGAATACCCCGGCCTGCGCATCACCGTGAGCATCGGCGGTGCACACGCCGTCGGTCCGCTCGCCGACACCGTTCAAAAGGCGGACCAGGCACTCTACCATGCCAAGGCTGCCAAAAACCGTACTGTGCTCTACAAGGAGGACCTCCAATGACCATCCGCGAATTTTACACGCTCGTCGGCGGCAGCTATGACGAGATCGCCGAGCGCTTCCCGAGCGACGCGCTCATTCTGCGCTTTCTGACCATGCTCCCGCAGGACGGGAGCATGGATCTGCTTGCCCGCTCGATGGACGCCGCGGACGCGAAAACCGCGTTTCGCGCGGCCCACACGCTCAAGGGCGTCGCGCTCAATCTGGGCTTGACCGCGCTCGCGGGCGTCTGCTCCGAGATGACCGAGGCGCTGCGCGGCAGCGATACGCTGCCCGCCTCCGCGCCCGCGCTCTTTGAGGCCGTGCAGCGCGAATATGACAAAGTGACCGGCGCGCTCGCGCAGCTCACCGCATGAGCGGCACGGAACGGCCCGCCCGCATCGAGCTGATGGACGCTCTGCGCGGCCTTGCCGTGTGCCTGATGGTGCTCCATCACTTTCTCTATGACCTGTGCGCGTTTCTCGGCGCACCGTGGTGGCTGTTCACCAACCCGGTGTTCGACGTGCTGCACTACTTTTTCGCGGGGCTGTTCATCTTTCTCTCCGGCATCAGCTCGGATTTTTCGCGCAGCAACCTCAAGCGCGGCGCGAAGGCGATGGCGCTTGCCCTCGGCATCACGCTCGTGACCTATTTTATGGACATGACCATCGTGTTCGGCGTGCTGCATCTGCTTGCAAGCTGTATGCTGCTCTTCGGCCTGACGCGTGGATTCTGGGAGGCGCTGCCCGCGTGGGTGCTGCCGGTCCTCTGTCTCGCGCTCATCTTCCTCACCGCGCCCTGCGCGGACGGCGTGACCACGCAGACGCCGCACCTGTGGCTCTTCGGCTTCACCACGCCCGACTTCGCCTCGGCGGACTATTTCCCGCTGCTGCCTTGGTTCTTCGTGTTCCTGCTCGGCACCTGGGCAGGGCGCTATGTCAAGGCGGGCCGCCTGCCGCAGTGGTTCTACACGACCAAAGCGCCGCGTCTCGCCCTCGTCGGGCGTCACGCGCTGCTCCTTTACGTTCTGCACCAGCCCTTGCTCTACGCGCTCACCATGCTGCTCCGGCTCATTTTTATCCGATAGGAGGTCCGCGATGTACTACGGAGAGATCAAAAACTGCGACATTGCCAACGGCGAGGGCGTCCGCGTGACGCTTTTCGTCTCCGGCTGCACCAACCGCTGCAAAAACTGCTTCCAGCCCCAGACGTGGGACTTCTGCTACGGCAAGCCCTTCACAAGTGAAACGGAGGACGAGCTCATCCGCCTGCTCTCCCCCGACTATATCAACGGTCTCACGCTGCTCGGCGGCGAGCCGTTCGAGCCTAAAAATCAGCGCGCGCTGCTGCCGTTTCTCCGCCGCGTGAGGCGTGAGCTGCCGCAAAAGACGATCTGGTCGTTCACAGGCTTTACGTGGGAGGAGCTGCACGAGCCCACCGCGTATTCGCGCTGCGAGGTGACGGACGAACTGCTGTCCCTGCTCGATGTGCTCGTCGACGGGCGCTATGTGGACGCGCTGCACGATATCTCGCTGCGCTTTCGCGGCTCGTCGAACCAGCGCATCATCGACGTTCCGAAAACGCTGCAATCAGGTACGCTGACGCTTTGGGACGAGCGCGCGAACATCTGAGGAAAACGCGACAAAACAGCGCTTCCCATTGTTCGTCATTTTTTAACATTTCCCCACTTGCAATTCAAAAAGCACTGTGTTATATTGTGCAGGAAATTGAAAAACATCTCATTTTTACAAAAATCGACAGGAGGTTTTTACACAATGAAACATCTCGGTTTATTTGCAGCAGGCGTGCTGTTCGGCACCGCCGGCCTCAAGATCCTTTCCAGCAAGGATGCCAAAAAGGTCTACTCTCACACCACCGCCGCGGTGCTGCGTGCCAAGGACTGCGTGATGCAGGCCGTCACGAACGTCCGTGAGGATGCTGAGGACGTCTACGCCGACGCCAAGGACATCAACGAGCGCCGCGCAGCGGAAGAGGACGCCGAAGTCATTGAGGACGCGTCCGAGGAAAAAGCGGACGAGGAATAAATCGCAGGAGAGCCGCGCGTCGCGGCTCTCTTTCACTTTCGGAGGAATTGATACACTATGAAATGCAAAATTCTGCACGAATCCGCCGGGCGCATGCGCGTGCATCTGAATTGCCGCCGCATGACGCTGCATCAGGCGGACGTTCTGGAATATTATCTGCGCAGTGTGGACGGCGTGCGAGAGGTCTCGGTCTTTGACCGCACGCAGGACGCCGTGATCGTTTACCGCGCGGGCCGCGCCGCGCTCGTGCACGCGCTCGCGGCGTTCTCGTTCGACAAGGCCGAAACAATGGATCTTGTCCCCGACCATACGACGCGCAAACTCAACCGTGAATTTGAAGACAAACTCTCGTGGACGGTGATCCGCCGCGTGATCTCGAAGCTCTTCTTCCCGCTCCCCGTCACCACGGCGCTCGCCATCTACCATTCGATCAAGTACATCCGAGAGGGTCTTTCCGCACTGCTGCACGGCAAGCTCTCCGTCGCCGTGCTCGACGCCACCGCCGTCACCGTGTCGATGGTGCGCGGCGACTTTTCGACGGCAAGCTCTGTGATGTTCATGCTCCGCCTCGGCGAAATCCTCGAGGACTGGACGCACAAGAAGTCCGTTGCGGACCTCGCGGGCGCGATGTCGCTCAACGTTGACCACGTCTGGCTCAAGACGGGCGAGACGGAAACGCTCGTTCCCATCGGCGATATTCAGGCGGGTGACTGCGTCGTTGTCCGCACCGGCAGCCTCATCCCGCTCGACGGCAAGGTCGTCTCCGGCGAGGCGATGGTCAATCAGGCGTCCATGACGGGCGAGTCTATGCCCGTCCCCAAGCGCGAGGGCAGCTATGTCTACGCAGGCACCGTCGCCGAAGAAGGCGAGTGTGTCGTGTGCGTGGAAAAGGCGCTCGGCGGCGGCCGCTATGACCGCATCGTTCGCATGATCGAAGAGTCGGAAAAGCTCAAGTCTACGGCAGAGGACAAGGCCTCGCGCCTTGCCGATAAGCTCGTGCCCTACACGCTCGGCGGCACGATCCTGACCTATCTTCTCACGCGCAACGTCACAAAGATGCTGGCCGTGCTGATGGTCGACTTCTCCTGCGCACTCAAGCTCTCCATGCCCATCGCGGTGCTCTCTGCCATGCGCGAGAGCAGCAGCCATCACATCTCCGTCAAGGGCGGGCGCTTCCTCGAAGCCGTCGCCCAGGCGAACACCATCGTCTTTGACAAGACCGGCACGCTCACCTACGCCACGCCCAAGGTCGCAAGAATCGTCACCTTCGGCGGCAATGAGGAAAGCGAGATGCTCCGCCTCGCCGCGTGCCTCGAAGAGCACTATCCCCATTCCATCGCCAACGCCGTCGTGGCCGAGGCCAGGGACCGCGGATTGACGCACGAGGAGTATCACTCTCAGGTCCAGTACGTCGTGGCGCACGGCATTTCGAGCATGGTGGACGAGAAAACAGTGCTCATCGGCAGCGCGCACTTCGTCTTCGAGGACGAGGGCTGCCGCGTGCCGGAGGGTGAAGAGGACAAGTTTGAATCGCTCCCGCCCGAGTATTCGCACCTGTATCTCTGCATCGCAGGCGAGCTCGCCGCGGTCATCTGCATCCATGACCCGCTGCGCAAGGAGGCGAAGGCCGCCGTGCGCGCGCTGCACGAGCTCGGCATCGACAAGGTCGTGATGATGACCGGCGACAGCCGCAAGACCGCCGAAGCCGTCGCCGCTGAGGTCGGCGTCGACGCCGTCTACGCAGAAGTCCTGCCCGAGGACAAGGCCGCGTTCGTCCGCAGCGAAAAGGCCGCGGGCCGCAAGGTCATCATGATCGGCGACGGCGTGAACGACTCCCCCGCCCTGTCCGAGGCCGACGCGGGCATCGCCATTTCGACCGGCGCCGCCATCGCGCGTGAGATCGCGGACATCACCATCTCGTCCGAGGATCTGTTCGCGCTCGTCACGCTGCGCTCTCTCAGTCAGGAGCTCATGGCCCGCATCCACCGCAACTACCGCTTCATCGTGAGCTTCAACTTCTCGCTCATCGTGCTTGGCGTGCTTGGTATCCTGCCGCCGACGACCTCGGCGCTGCTGCACAACATGTCCACGCTCGCCATCGGCCTCAAGAGCATGACGAACCTCCTGCCCGAAAGCGAGCAGAGCAGCGCCAACTGATTTTTCCCGATAAAAAAGCTCCGTGCCAAGGCACGGAGCTTTTTTGCTATACAAGTTTGATTTTACGCAGGGCCGTAGGCCTTGATGGCATCGTCGACGATCTTTTCCGCGTCTGCGCCCACGATGTCGAGGTTTTCGGCTTCCAGGAGCTTGACGGTCGGAATGCCGAAGCAGTCCTGCGCGATGGTCTTCCAGTAGTCGTAGCCAAAGCGGCCGTCAAACGGCCCGCCGCTGGTCGTGACATAGTAGAGCTCGCTTGCGCGGCACAGGCCGACGGGCTTGCCCGCCTCGCTGTACTTCGTCACGATGCCCGTGACATAGATATTCTCCAGATACACCTTGAGCTGCGCAGGGAACGACAGGTCCCACAGCGGCGCAGCGATGACAATTCTGTCCGCCGCGGCGAACTGACGGGCGTAACGGAACATTTCATCGTCATACTTCTTTTCCGCGAGCAGCGCGTCGCGCTTTGCGATGTCCGCGCGCCCCAGCGGGTGCAGCGGCTCGTCATAAAGGCGCAGCTCCTCGTATTCGCCGAGCGCTTTAAGCAGCGCGCGGGCCAGTTTTTCCGTGCGCGATTCTCCGCGCGGGCAGCAGTTAATAAAAAGCGTCATGTCCTTTCCCTCACAGTACGCAGTAGTACATGATAAATGTGTTCACCACGCCGAGCAGAATACCGGCGATGACTTGCAGCGGCGTGTGGCCGACGAACTCCTTGAGCTTCGCCTCCGGAAGCTTTTCCGACGCGAGCGAGTTGAAGGCCTCGACGATATCGTTAATGATGACGGCCTGCCGCCCCGTTTCGAGCCGGACGCCCATCGCGTCCTTGCAGACGACGATGGCGAAGATGAACGCCATCGCGAATTCAAACGAACCGAGCCCGTAGACGAGCGCCGCGGCGGTCGCGAGCGACGAGACCGTGGCCGAATGGCCGCTCGGCATCCCGCCGTCGCCGATGAGGCGCGTAAAGTCGATGCTCTTCGTCACAATGGCATGGATGATCGTCTTGATGAACTGCGCCCAGAACCACGACGAGAGACCGATGAGCAAAAAGGGATTCGACAGCAATTCCTGAAACCAATTCATATGTTTCCGCTTCCTTTCGCGGTGCGGGCTTTGTCAGCCCTCGAATGCTCCTTATTATACCACCGTTTCCCGGTTCAGCAATAAACTTTCTTTTAACTTCTTCCGCAGAAAATATAAACCAGCGCAGGCTCACCTGCGCTGGTTTTTCTTTACGACGCCTGCGCGAACTGGCTGTTGTAGAGCTCGGCGTAGAAGCCGTTTTGCTCCATCAGCTGCTCGTGCGTGCCGCTCTCGATGACGTCGCCGTCGCGCATCACGAGGATGAGGTCGGCGTTCTTAATGGTCGACAGGCGGTGGGCGATGACAAAGCTCGTCCGGCCCTTCGTCAGCTCGTCCATCGCACGCTGAATGAGAAGTTCCGTGCGCGTATCGACCGAGGACGTTGCCTCGTCGAGGATCAGCATCGGCGCATTCTGGAGCATCGCGCGAGCGATGGTCAAAAGCTGCTTCTGTCCCGCCGAGATGGTCGTGCTCTCGCTGAGCACGGTGTCAAAGCCCTGTGGCAGCGAGTGGACAAATTTGTCGAGGCCGCAGGCCTTGCAGACCGTTTCGAGCTGCTCGTCCGTGATACCCTCCATGTTATAGACCAGGTTCTCGCGGATCGTGCCCTCAAAGAGCCACGTGTCCTGCAGGACCATACCAAAGAGCTTGTGGACATCGGGGCGACGCAGGTCGGTCGTCGGCACGCCATCAATCGTGATGCGGCCGCTGTTGACCTCGAAAAAGCGCATCAGGAGGTTGACCATCGTGGTCTTGCCCGCGCCGGTGGGGCCGACGATGGCGACCTTCTGGCCCGGATGGACCTCAGCGGAGAAATCCTTGATGATGACCTTGTCAGGTGAATCAGGGTAGCTGAAGCGCACGTGGTCGAACGTCACCGCGCCGCGCACGGCGTCGAGCTTTTCGGTCTTGCCGCTCTCGTCGCCGAGCTCTTCACTTTCGAGGAAGTCGAAAATACGATGCGCGGAGGCGGAGGCCGTCTGCAAATTCGTCATACCCTGCGCGATCTGCGTCAGCGGCGTGGTGAACAGGCGCACATACAGGATGAACGAGACGATGACGCCGAATTCGATCGTGCCATTGATGGCCAGCACCGAGCCGAACACGCAAACCGCAACATACGAGAGGTTGCCGATCACGTTCATGAGCGGCTGCATCACACCGGAGAGGAACTGCGAGCGCCAGTTTGCGTCATAGACCGCCGCGTTCAGGCCGTCGAAGTGGTCGAGGACCTTATCGACCGCGCGGCTGATGCGCACGACCTCATGGCCGGAATACATCTCCTCGACATAGCCGTTGAGCTCGCCGAGGCTCTTCTGCCGTGCGGTGAAGTAGCGCTGCGACTTCGACATGATGGCGACGATCAGCACCATGCCAAGGAGCGTGATGCACAGTGCGACGAGCGCCATGCGCCATTCGGTCACGAACATCATAATAAGGCAGCCGGCAAACTGCGTCGCGGCGCTGATGATGGTCGGCAGGCTGTTGGTAAGTCCCTGCTGGAGCGTTGACACATCGTTTGTGATGCGGCTCAAAATGTCGCCCTGCGAGGTGGTGTTGAAATACTTCTGCGGCACGCGGTTGATCTTTTCCGAGAGCTCACCTCTCATGCGGTAGGACATTTTCAGCGTCACGACCGCCATGATATAGTGCTGGATAAAGCCAAACAGCGCGCTCAGGCAGTAAATAATGGCAAGGAACACGCCGATCTTCGCAATGGCGGCGAGGTCGATACCGGTGAACAGGCCGTCGGACATGATGGTCGCCATTTTGCCGATCTTGTCGGGGCCGATGATCGTCATCACGGCGCTCAGCGCCGCCAGCACGAGCGCAAGAGCGATGACGCCAAGGCTCGATTTCATGTAGACACCCGTGCGCTTGAGCGCGCCGACGGGATTGCTGTTTTTCTTTTTCATCTTCTCTCGCCCCCTTTACGCCAGCTCCGCAGCACTGAGCTGGGAGGTCGCGATCTCGCGGTAAACGTCACAATTCCGCATCAGCTCTTCGTGCGTGCCGATGCCCACGGCCTCGCCGCGGTCGAGCACGATGATCTTGTCCGCGTGGCGGATGGTGCTGATGCGCTGCGCGACGATGATCTTCGTCGTGTCGTGCAGCTGCTTGGATAGCCCCTCGCGCAGCTTCGCATCCGTGCGGTAGTCCAGAGCGGAGAACGAATCGTCGAAGACGAGGATCTCCGGTTTTCTCGCCAGCGCGCGGGCGATGGAAAGGCGCTGCTTCTGGCCGCCGGACATGTTGCGGCCCATCTGCGCCACATGGTGCTGCGTGCCGTCGGGGAGCTTGTCGACAAACTCCTTCGCCTGCGAAAGCTCAACGGCCTGCGCAAGGCCCTCATCGTCCGCCGGCGCTTCGCTCTCGCCAAAGTAGACATTGTCGCGGATGCTGCCGGCGAAGAGCACCGCCTTCTGCGTCACGTAGCCGAGCTTGTTGTAGAGGGCATCGAACGTGTAGTCCCTGACGTTCATGCCGTCGACAAGCACCTCGCCCTCCGTCGCATCGTAAAAGCGCGGGATCAGGCTCACAAGTGTCGTCTTGCCGCTGCCCGTCGCGCCGATGACGGCAAGCGTCTCGCCCCTGTTCACACGGAAGCTGATGTCCGAAAGCTCATCCTCCGATGCGTGCGGATAGCGGAACGAAACGTTTTTGAACTCCACTGTGCCGTGCTCGCTGCACTCGCTCACGCTGCCCTCGCGGATATTCGCCTTGCGCTCGAGCACCTCGTTGATACGCTCGGCCGAGACCTGCGCCTGCGGCAGCAGCATGAAAATCATCACGAGCATCATAAAGGACATGACCACGTAAGTCGCATATGTGCTGAACACCAGCACATCGCTGAACATCGTGAGGCGCGCTGCGGAATCGGTCAGCGCGATGTTGTTGACGAGCGCCGCACCCAGCCAGTAGATCGTGAGCGCCAGGCCATTCATGCCGAGCGTCATCGTCGGCTGGACGAGGGCGAAGAGCTTCTGGTTCTTCACCTGCACGTTCATCATGTCAAGGCTCGGCTTGTTGAACTTGTCGTTCTGGTACTGCTCGGCGTTGAACGCGTGCACCACGTTGATGCCCGTCAGGTTCTCGCGCGCCACACGGTTGATCTGGTCGGTCAGCTTCTGCACGATGCGGAAACGCGGGATGCAGATGCTCATTACCGTTATCACCGTCACGCAGATGACCACGACGAATGCCGCTGTCACGGCGGAGAGTTCCCAGCTCTTGCCGAGAATTTTGATGATGGCCCACACGGCCATGATCGGCGATTTGATCATCATCTGCAGGCCCATCGCCACGATCATCTGAATTTGCGTGATGTCGTTCGTCGTTCTCGTGATGAGGCTGGCGACGGAAAAATCCTGCATCTCCTCGCTGCCGATGTCCATCACGTGGCGGAAAAGCTTTTCGCGCACCGTGAAGCTGAAGCCCGACGCCGCCTTAGCCGCAAGATAGCCGCAGCCCACGGCCAGCAGGGCACTTGCGAGCGTGCAGCCAAGCATTTTCACGCCGACGGACAGGATATCCGCCGTCGCCCCCGACGTTTTGATGAGCGTCGTCAGATCGGTCATGTAATCCGGCAGCCGCAGGTCAAAGTAGACCTGCACCGCCACAAGCACGGTGCACAGCAGCACCATGAGCACCTCTTTGCGGCGCATGTTTTTGAGTAGTTTGATCATTGTTGTTTCTCCTGATTTCTTCTTTGGGCCCTCAGCGCTTTTCCTTGCAGATGCCGTTCAGATTGCCATCCATTCTTTCAAGACAGCGGCGCATCGTCGCCAGATCCTCCTCCGGGATGCCCTCGAGCAGACGTCTTCCGAACTGCCACTGCACCTGCCGTCCGCGCTCAATGAGCGCTTGCGCCTGTTCGGTGCAGATAAGCCGCGTCTGCCTCCGGTCGCCCGGCATCTCCTGCCGCTCAAGAAGGCCGTCATTCACCAGTCTTTCCACATGCACGGAGACGATACCCGGTTTGTGCCCGCGCAGGCGGCAGATGCCCTTCGCGGTGTTGTGCTCGGGATTGTTGGCGAGAAAGAGCAGAATGTCCATCGCCAGCGGCGGCAGTCCTGCCTCCTTGCACAGCGGAGTTAACATAACATGATAAGCCTGTGTCATCTTGTTGGCGTGGCTGAAAAGCGTTGCCCCGCGCATCGGTTCCTTCGGCATCATATCGGTTCCTTTCCGACCTCATTCGGTCACGCGCCGCGCTCGCTCGTCATCGAATGATAATCTTCTAATTTTAGAATGTCATCATTATAGTTGTTTCACTTGCAAAGTCAATAAACAAATTGTGAACGTTCCGAAAAGGGCGCAAAAAAGCGCCGCCTTTCGGCAGCGCTTTTTTCGTATTCTGTTACAGAGACAGCTGAACAAGGCCGAGGATCAGCATATGTACCGGATAAAACGCGTAGCAGGCATACTGAAACGCCTTGCTGTGGTGTCCCTGCCGCCCGCGGTAGAGCCAGATGGGCACGAGCGAGAGCAGTGCAAGCCCCTGCTCGCAGACCTCAAACTCCAGTCCGAAAAGCTCGATCGGGAAAATCTGTCCTCCGATGAGCGACACATTGATCCAATAGAGCGCCGCGATCTGCCCGAGCAGCTTCCACCACTCTCTGCCGCGGAGGAAATAGAACACAAACACCGTCAAAACGCCCATGCCGTAATAATCTACCATGCCGAGCGTGCCGAGCGCAAAGCCCAGCACCGTGACCGCAACGCAAGTCAGAAGATAGAGCCATGTCTTCCCCTTTTCCCGCACGGCCTCCATCGCCCGAATGCCGAGAAGGCCGATGAGCAGCGTCCAGATGACATTCTGGTGCACAGGGTAGAACCACGTGCCGCCGTACATCAGGTCAAAGGGAATTTCCGACAGCAACGCAAAAATCAGCATCCGCTGCGCGTATTTTTTGAAACTGTGCGTGTGGAAGTAGCCCTCCACCGCCATGAAGGCAAAAATGGGGAACGCGAGACGTCCCACGCAGGTCATCCACTCCTGCGAAAGAAAAAGCGTCGCCCACAGGTGGTCGAGCAGCATGAAGGCCATCGCTAAAATGTGCAGCGCCGCGGCGCTGAGGTCAAACTGTTTTTTCATTGATCTCTCCTGGTGATTTCTCTCTTTCCCCTGCTGTTGCGCAAAGTTATTTTATTTTATCAGATCTCGCGTCAAAAGTCACGCTTAATTTTTGCGTTTCTTTCTCTGCAAAAAATACCGGCGGGCAAAATGCCCGCCGGTACGTTTCAGTTTTACCCCAGAATGGCCTTCAGGTCCTCCTCTGGCGTCGTAATGGGCGCGATGCCAAAGTTCTTGACAAGGTAGTCGAGCACGTTCGGCGAGAGGAACGCCGGCAGCGTCGGACCGAGGCGGATGTCCTTGATGCCGAGATACAGCAGCGTCAGCAGGATGCACACCGCCTTCTGCTCGTACCACGAGAGCACCATCGAAAGCGGCAGCTCGTTCACACCGCAGCCAAAGGCGTCGGCGAGCGCCAGCGCGATCTGGATGGCACTGTAAGCGTCGTTGCACTGGCCGATGTCCAGGATGCGCGGCAGTCCCGCCACCGTGCCAAGATCTAAGTCATTGAAGCGGAACTTGCCGCAGGCCAGCGTCAGCACCATGGTGTCGGGCGGCGTCTGCTTGACGAATTCCGTGTAGTAATTTCTGCCTGGGCGCGCACCGTCGCAGCCGCCGACTAAGAAAAAGTGTCGGATCTGGCCGGACTTGACGGCCTCAACCACCTTGTCAGCCACACCCAGTACCGCGCCGCGGGCAAAGCCCGTCGTGACCGTGCTGCCGCCGTTGATGCCGGTGAATGCCTTGTCCTCGGCATAGCCGCCCAGTTCCAGCGCCTTTTCGATGACCGGCGTGAAGTCCTTGTCCGCGCCGATATGCTTGAGTTCCGGATATGAGACCGCCGCCGTGGTGAAAACCCTATCGGCATAGCTCGCTTTCGGCGGCATCAGGCAGTTCGTGGTGAACAGCACAGGTGCGGGGATGTCGGCAAATTCCTTTTGCTGGTTCTGCCACGCCGTGCCGAAATTGCCCTTGAGATGGGCATACTTTTTAAGGCCCGGGTAGCCGTGCGCGGGCAGCATCTCGCTGTGCGTATAGATGTTGATGCCCTTGCCCTCCGTCTGCTCGAGCAGGCGCTTCAAGTCGTGCAGGTCGTGGCCGGAAACCACGATGAACGGTCCCTTCTCCACCGTCAGCGGCACGGTGGTCGGCTCTGGCGTGCCGTAGGTCTCCGTGTTGGCCTTGTCGAGCAGCGCCATGCAGCGGTAGTTTTTCTCGCCGACCTCCAGCACAAGGGGGAGCAGGTCATCCATCCCCCAGTCCTCGCCGATGGCAAACAATGCCTTGGCAAAAAAGCGGTTAACCTCGCCGTCCGTATAGCCCAGCACCATCGCGTGGTAGGCGTACGCCGCCATGCCGCGGATACCGAACAGGATAAGCGACTTGAGGCTGCGGATGTCCTCGTCCGCCGTCCAGAGCCGCGAGACATCGTAGTCATTGTTGTGCCCGCAGGGCGACATGCAGGACGCGCAGTCCGGCACAAGACGGCTCTTCTCCGCCTTCACGCGTGCAGTCACATCGCGGATGGCCGCCGCGTCAAAGTTCACATTCGTGAGCGTAGTGAAAAGCGCCTCGATGATGATCTTCCATGTGTCCTCGTTCACGCCGGGGCTGCCGTCCGTCGCGCGGGCAAGACCCACGAGCGCGCCGGTCAGCTCGTCCTGCAAATTTGCCGTCTCGGCGCTCTTTCCGCACACACCCGCGCTGCCGGTGCAGCCCGTGCAGTGCGCCGCCTGCTCGCACTGAAAACAAAACATCTTGTTGTCCACCGAAAAAATCCTCCTCATTCTGTGGTCTTATCGATCATAGGATGACTCAAATCGTATCCAGTATTCTCCCGTCCGTCGAGATCGTCACGACCTGCCAAGGGATGAATTTACCGCTATTTTGCAGCGCGGTCTTTGCCGCGTGCTCGAGCCCGCCGCAGCACGGGACCTCCATTCGCACGACCGTCACGCTCTTGATGTCATTTTTTGCGATGATCTCGGTCAGCTTTTCGCTGTAATCCACGCTGTCGAGCTTCGGGCAGCCGACGAGCGTAATGTGGCCCTTGATGAATTTCTCGTGGAAAGCCGCGTAGGCGTACGCCGTGCAGTCCGCCGCGATGAGCAGCTTCGCACCGGAAAAGTACGGCGCGTTCACAGGCACGAGCTTGATCTGCACCGGCCACTGGGAGAGCTGGCTCTCCTGCGCAGCAGGAGCCGCCGTTTCAGATGCCGCCTTGTGCGCAAAGGTCTTGAGCTGCATGCCGGGGCAGCTGTGGTGCAGTGTCATCCCCTCCTTCTGCATTTTCTTCTGCTTGTTTTCAAGCACCGCCTGCTCGTCGTAGGCCGCGGCCTCGCGCTCGACAAAGGAAATCGCACCAGTCGGGCACGTCGGCAGGCAGTCGCCCAGGCCGTCGCAGTAGTCGTCGCGCATCAGCTGCGCCTTGCCGTTTACCATGGCAATAGCGCCCTCGTGGCACGCCGCAGCGCAGGCACCGCAGCCGTTGCATTTATTTTGATCGATCTCAATGATTCTCCGTTTCATTGCAATACCTCCTTGCGTTTTCAAGCGTATTATAGTAGAATGCGGCCAGCAAGTCGGTTGAATTTTCAACGAAAGGCGTTTTTAATGAAAGAATTTTTTTCCATTCTCGCCGCCTCGCCGCTCTTTTCCGGCGTCACGGAGGACGAGCTTGACGCGATGCTCACCTGCCTTGCGGCAAAGACCGAGCAATTCCCCAAGGATGTCTTTCTCCTCCACCCCGGCGACACGGTCGAGGAGATCGGCATGGTGCTCTCCGGCTGCGCGCTCGTCGTTCAGGAGGATATCTGGGGCAACCGCAACATTCTCTCCCGCACCGCGCCGGGGCAGACGTATGCCGCGGCCTTCGCCTGCGCGCCAAACAGTGTCTCCAATGTGAGCGTCGTGACCGAAACGCCGACAACGGTGCTGTTTTTGAACGTCAAGCGCCTTTTGACGGTCTGTCCCTCCGCCTGCGCGCACCACAGCCGCATCATCCGAAACCTTTTGAGCGACCTTGCGGGGAAAAACCTGCTGCTCAATGAAAAGCTCACGCACATCGCCCAGCGCACGACGCGCGCCAAGCTCATGTCCTATATCTCCGCCGAGGCGCAGCGGCGCGGCGCGGTCGAGTTCGACATCCCATTCTCCCGCCAGCAGTTAGCGGACTTTCTCGCTGTCGAGCGCAGCGGATTGTCGCTCGAGCTTGGAAAAATGAAAAAGGAAGGGCTTCTGGACTATCATAAAGAGCACTTCGTGCTGAACATCTGAATTTTGCAAAAAAGGAGTCCCTCTTACCTTCAAGAGGAACTCCTTTTTCATTTTGTTCTCGCTTTATGCAGCGAGCTTTGCGTAGCGCATCAACATTGTCGCCATCTGCGCGCGGGTCGCCTCCCCCTGCGGGTTCAGCTTGCCGTCCATACCGTTGACGATGCCCGCCCCGACGGCCCAGCGCATCGCCTCGACCGCGTATGGGCTGACGCTCGCGCTGTCAGTAAACGTGCTCAGATCACCCTGCACATCGGCCTTGACCAAGCCGCGGCTTTGCGCGTAGCGGTAGAGCATCGTCGCGAGCTGCTCGCGCGCGATCTTGCCGTCCGGGCTCGTGCCGTCGGACACGCCATGCTTGACCGCCCAATCCTGCGCGGCGGCATACCACGCACCCGTGCTGTTCGTGTCCGCGCCGTCCATGCGGGCCAAAATCGTCCAGAGCATCGCGCGGGTCGTGGCGGCGTTCGGCTCAAAGCCCTTGCCCGTGCCGGTCATCAGCTTTTCCTCGGTGACGAACTGCACGGCCCCGCTGTACCAGTCGCCCGCCTGCACGTCGGAATAGGGGTTGACATAAGTCCCGTCGTCCGGCTGCGGCTCGTCGGTTTTGCCGTCCTCCGCGGGCTTGGACGAGGGCGCGGACGTGCCGATCCTCGTGATCGTATACTTGCCGCCCATCGTAACGGTAAAGCTGATCTTTCCGCCTGAGAGGGTAGATTCGATCCGAACACCGCTCGGATCGGTAACGACGGCGCGCGCGTAGTCGCAGGCCACCGTCAGCGTGGGTCGTTTCGATGCCAGAATTTCATCGTTTGCACCCCCACTGCTCAATGTAACGGTCATCGTGCCGCCGTTTTTCGCCACGGTCACCGTGGGGTCAAACTGCGCTGCGCCGCCCTCATTGTCTGCCAGCGCAAAGGTTGCAAAGCTGAACGACAGCGTCAGCGCCAGAAGAAAGGAAAGTAACTTTTTCATGTGCCGCCTCCTCAATTTTCCGTCTCAGCGGCCGAAGCGCTGAACTCAAACGTGCCGACCGCCGTGTCAGTCTCGCTGTCGTAGGAGCTGAAGCGCAGCCCGTCCAGCTCAGACGTGCTGATCGTGCTCCCCTGCCGCACATAAGAGGGATAGTAGGGATCACTGTCCGGCCACCACTGCGGGCAATAGCTCGGGTCGCGGCGGTTGGGATAGAAGAACGTATCGCAGAACTGCGTTCTGGCCAGCGGATAGGCATATACCGGCGTCCAGCCGCCAAAGCGCGGCAGAAATGCCTTGTAGGCCTCTATATCATCCTTATAATCACCCGTTTCGTCAAAGGACGGTGCATTAGGAACGAGCAGCATTCCTTCCCTGTTATAGTTCAGGTAAATCACGCCATTCTTTTCGCCCCACAAATCAGACTTTTGGGGCTGCCAGCTGCTATCATGGTAGAAGAAATTCTCCGACACCCAGAGGACGCTCTCCGTTTTGCTGTCGAACGGCTTTCCCGTTTCATTGCAAAAATCCATTTCGTTGTTGACAAATCGATTTTGGAACGTCCGCAGGTTACCCACCCCAGGGACCTCTTTCAGCATCACCGCGATCGCATTGCCGACAAACCAGTTGTTCCGCATAAACGGCTGTCCGCCGTTTGTGCTGTTCTGGCAGATCGCCACGTTGTTATTCAAATAAATTGAATTTTGACTGCCCCACGACAGGCGGGTCGAACTATGGATCGCAATATCGTATTCTTCAAAGACGCAGTTCTCGGGCGCGCCCTGACCGATACCGCTGATTGCCTGATTGAGGATGGTCTTTTCCTCATTCGCCCATATTTTATCTTTTCCGGCGCCGATGAAGTGGATATAGCCGACATGGTTGGTGTTATCATTGTCAAAGCGGATGCCGCCTCTGAGCGTTGTTGTGATGCTGCCGTTTTCCAAAACTTTGCCGTACACGGTGATCATATAATCTGTCTTCGGGATGACGATCTGTCCTTTAAGCTCTCCGCTCGGCAGGATAAATGTGATCATGCCGTCATAGAGGCCGTTGCCCGCCTGTCCAGAGCCATTGCCGATCGCATCTCTGATCTGCTGATTGATCCCTTCGATGTTGTTGCCTTCCAGCCGCACCTCGGTTCTCGTAGTGTAGCTGTACTTGCAGCAACTTAAATTCTGTTGGAGCTGCTCTCCGTTCGGGTCAATGATACGCGCATCGTAGACCCAGATGCCGACAGAATCCTTCGAGAATTTCTGTCCCCGCCATTCAGACGTTAGCCTTCCGTTTTCCCCGCTGCTCTCATCCCAGATGACGGTTTTCTGCACCGTTTCCATGATGGGATAGTACTCGCAGCCGATGTCCGTCGGCACGAGGGTCAACTCGAACCGATAGTCCTCTTCCATCATCGCCTTGCGGATATCCTCGCGCAGTGCATAGGTCGCGTTCCCATTGCCCGCTTCACCGGACTTGAGTTCAAATACACACGCCGCGTAAAATGCCTCGGCCTCATTCACACCGCGTTGTCCCGCATATGGGCTCGCCATCTGATTGATGGTCGGTTTCCACTCCGCCGTACCAAGGTAGTACGTCTCATCATGCCACTTAAAGGGAAAGGCCGTGCCCCAGCTCGCCCATTTGAATTCGTCACTTTCCTGCTTGTAAATCTTCGTTTTGGGGTCGTTCTTATCCACCGCGCCGCCGTGCGAGGGCTTGACGGTGATGGTCACGCGGTTGTTTTCGTTCGTGCCATACTGGATCCAGCCGGTCGTCTCGTTGTCTGTCGGTTCATCGAGCGTAATCGCCCAAATCCCCATTCCTTCAAAGTCAAGTTGCTTAACCAATCCGCCATACGTCAGTTTTTCATTCGCAGGGGCATCTTCTCTGATCGCACTAAAATTCAAGGGCTCATTGCCGACCTTAAATTCAATATTGCGGTGGATACCGGCGAAAAGCTCATAGCTTTTCACAAAGCCGCTGCCGTCATAGCTCATCCCAAGGACGCCGTTTGCTTGTGTTTCTCTATACGAAACCGTCAACTGCGAATAGTGCGTAAATCCGCTTTTATCTCCATGCGGTATAGCCGTGACTTCAATAAGCCAAGTGCCCAGCGATGCCGTTGTAAACTGGCAGTTCAGCGAACCGTCTTGCAACGTTTCCACAAGTGGGCGATAATACCCCACACAGCTCTCTGTTGGCCATACCTTTACAAAAATATTGTAATCTTTATCTATCCCTGCACGAACATCGTCACTGACCCGCACATAGTTATCCTCGTCATTCAGTGTAAATACCTGCGCCTTGAACATAAAACCGTTACGACTATTTTCATTTTGCAGTTCGCAGCTCCCCGAGCCAAAAGGTCTAACGTCTTCCCCGTCGCTAACGCCGAGGTAGTAGGTTTGACCATTCCACTCAAACGGAGTTGCCAGTTCCTCATCGGCTGTCTTTCCAACAAAGCTCTCTACCTTTTCGCCGTGCTTCAAGCGAAGATCAATCGATATTCTCTTTCCACTGTACTCAATCCATCCCGACTGCTCTCCGCTCTCCGGTTCTGCAATGGTAACTCTCCAGGTATTATCTGAATCATTATTTGAATCATATACGACACTGGTTACTACCTTCCCATCGTATGTAAGCGTATCGTTCCCGCTCAATGGACGGGTAACTTTTTTGCTCTCATCATTGGCCTCAAATCTGACACCTTCGTATGTGTCAGCAAACAGGCTATACGATGCATTATAAGTGCCCCCTTGTAAGCGCATTGTAAAGTTAGCTTCCTCATTCCCCGCTACCGCGGCGATAGGTAATAGGCTTACTACCATCAACAACGCTAACAGCATGCTCAGTGCTCTGTGCTTCATGTGTGTTCTCCTCATTTCCTATAAATTTCCGGGGTCTGTGCATTCTTTATCAGCATACACGCTTCCGTGCGGGAAAACAATATGCTGGGAGCATACCCTTTGCAAAAAAGGAGGAAACGCCGCGTTTCCTCCTTTTTCTCTTTAATTCTCCGCCGTTACGATCTGCGAGAGGTCGACGGCATACCCCGCCGTGTTTTCGACGTTTACCCCATTGCCTCGGAACACACAGTTATTGAAATCCAGCGTCTCCGTGCCCGGCATCGCGGCGATGCGCACGGCGGTACCGTTATCTTCGTACACGCTGTCGCCATAGTAGCTGCCCGAGCACGTCGCGCCGCCGCGGTTGTCGAGCCACAGCCCCACGCCGTTGCCGCGGAACGTGCAGCCCGTGGCGTTGACCCAGCTGCCGAGGCCGCCGTAAGCGCCGATCTCCCAGTTTTCAAACGTGCAGCGGTGCAGGAATGCTCCTTCGCTCGCCGAAAGGCCGATGCCCGTGCCGTCGCCCACAAAGCGGACGTTCGTGATGTTCGAGGGGTGAATGCCGCGCGTCGCGATCGTCACCGTGCCGGTGAACGTCGTGCCGCCCTCGCTGCCGACCAGATCGCAGCAGAAATTTTTCATCGTCAGTCCACCCTCGTATGTCACCGCGGGCAGCTGCAAAATGTAGACCGACTTTCGATCCGCCTCGTGCGCGAGCGTGTCGAGCAGCACGTTCAAATCGTCGACCGTCGCCATCGGGTAGTCATTTTCGGTCAGCGTCACGACCGGGACGCTCGTGATCCTGACTGTGTGGCGCAGGCGCAGCGTGTCGCCGTTTTTGAGGTAGATCGTCCAGATGACGTTGCCCTCCCCCTCCTTGAGCTGCTCGGTGTGATAGCTCGGGATGGCCTCGATCGCCGCGTTAGAGTTCGTCGGGAGGAACGTCTCGTCGATCTGCAAAAGAGTGATGCCCTCGCACGGCGTGGTCGTCACCTCGTAGTGATCCACAAGGGCGAGAAATTCATTCTTCTTGTCCACGCCGCCGCCATTGTCGACAAAAACGCGGGAGCTCGACACCTGGCCGCGCACCTGATCCTCGCGGACCTCTACGGTGAAAAGCGGCTGGCCGAAAAACGGCGCGCCTCCCTGCGATTCAAAGCTCAGCGCCAGATGGAATGTCTGCCCGTCCGTTTCGTAGGTGAGCTCCGTGCCCTGCGCGTCGATGATCTTTCCTCGGTTGGCAAATCCAACCGCCGTTAATGTCACCAACAACACCGCCGTTAGCAGGATCGCCGCGGTGATGCGCCTGCGGCGTTTCGGCTTTGGCATTTCCGCAGGGCGCTTTTCGATCAGCACGCTTTCACAGTAGGGGCAGAACGAAGCGTTTTCGACAAGCAGCGCGCCACAATGCGGACAGCGCTTTTCCTCAAAATTCATCTCACAGCACCTCCATCAGCGCTCGCGCGCTCTGATAGCGCTGCTCCGGCGCGGTCATCGTGCATTTGCGCACGATGCGGCCCATTTTCCCCGCCGCCATCTCGCGTGAGGGGTGCTTACCCGTAAGCATGATGTTGAGCAGCACGCCGAGCGAAAAAATGTCCGCCCGCTCGTCGGACTGGAAGATGCCGTACTGCTCGGGCGCGGCAAAGCCCGTCGTGCCGAGCACCTGCGTGTCGCTCTCGGATGCGACCTTGTAGATGCGCGCGGCGTCAAAGTCGATGAGCACGGCGTCGCTGCCGCGCAGGATGACGTTTTCCGGTTTGACGTCGCGGTGCACCGCGCCCATCGAGTGCAGCACATGCAGCGCTTGGCAGAGCTGCATCGTGACCTGCCGCGCTTCCCTCTCCGTGAGCCGTGCCCCCATCAGAAGCTCTGCGAGCGTGTCGCCCTGCACGTATTCCTCCAGCACGGCGGTTTGGCCGTCCTGCTCCGCCGCTTCCATGATCTGCGGCAGATGCGGGCACAGCACCGGCAGCAGACGGCGATAGACCTCGCCGCTGCCGCTGTAGCGGCGGAAGACATAGCGCGTGCCGCTTTTCTTATGCCGCACGACGGAGACAGTCCCGCGCGGGCTCTGCTTCAGCACGCGGAGCGTGTCGTATTCGGTTGTCACAGCCTCTAAAAGGCTCTCGTACAGTGTCATAAATTTCACACCCTATGCAGCCAGCATATTGTTTTCCCATGTCAAAAAATGTAAAATAATTGAGGATTATTATATGTTGTCTTTGAATTTTTGTAAAGGCGGAAGATGGATGAAGATGAAGATGGAACGAAGAAACACTGACGATTTGCGCAGCGAGCTGATGGACGCCCCTGATCTGACGACATTTCTTGCGGCAAACGAGGACAACTTCTCCTCGGCAAGCGCCGTGGCGCGACTCAACGAAATGCTTGAAAAGAAGGGTCTTTCCAAGGCCGCGCTCGCCAAGCAGTCCGGCATGAGCGAAATATACTTGCACCAGATTTTTGCGGGACGGCGCAATCCCTCGCGCAGCCGCATGCTGTGCCTGTGCTTTGGATTGAGCGCCTCGCTCGAGGAAACGCAGGAGCTTCTGCGCCTGTGCGGCCTCGCCGAGCTCTATCCCAAGGTCCGGCGCGACGCGATCATCATTTACGGGCTGCTGCATGGCATGGACCTTTTCGCCGTCAACGACCGGCTGTTCTCCGAGGACGAGGAAACGCTGTTCTGACACTTATACGCTGAAAAGCGACACGACCAGACAAAAAGCACCTGCCTTGAAGGCAGGTGCTTTTTGCTATTCTCTTCCGCCCGACGTTTTCTTCGCGCGCTCCAGTGCGCGCCGCAGCGGCGGGAAGAGCACGAAGACGAGGACCGTATTTGACACGCAGTGAATGACGTCATACGGGATGCCCGAGACCCACCACGAAAACGCCATCTGCCATCCGCCGATGAAAAAATACGGAATGGCGCACAGCGCGCCGAAGCACAGCCCGTGCAGCCCCGCGATGGCCGCCCAGAATGCACGGCTCTCGATTCTGCGAAACGGCAGCGCAGCGAGCACGACGATTGGCCAGACGTAGAGATACATCAGGTTCCAAAGCCCCGCGCCGTAGAGCGCGATCTCGAGCAGGGCAAAGCCGAACGCTGGATAAAGCGCCTTCGCCCCGTACACCGCCGTGGCCAAAAGCAGCAGCAGCGTGACGGGATGCACGTTCGGGATAAGGCGCAGGCACTCCTTGCCCGCGACCATCAGCGCGCAGAAAAGCGACAGCTCCGCGATCTCGCGGATGCTGAGTCTTGCGGACTTACCAGCCGACATTCAGCACAAAGTCGTACACATCGCCGTCCGCGACGGGCTGGCTGTCCACGCCGAGCTCGGCAAACGTGCCGTTCACGCTGTAGCCCCACCACTGCTGCTCGTTCTCGTCGGCGGTCTCGCCGTCCACAGTCAACACATAGAGGCCGTACTCGCTCTCTGTGCCCTCGATGAGGTCTTCCTGCTCGAGCGCGCCGCGCAGGTACTCTTCGTCGGTGTGGATGGTGAAGGTCGTGTCATCGCCGTTCAGGTGGTCGACGTTGACGGTGATCTCCTTACCGCCCTGCTGCGTCTCCGGCTTGTTTGTCTGCCAAATGACGAGCGCGGCAGCCGCCAGCACAAGCACGATGATGAGGGCGATGACGCCTTTGTTGTTTTTCTTCTGCATTTTGCTTTCTCCTTCTCTTGCTGAAAAATGCCGCCTTTGAGCGGCAAAGCGAAGCATTCGATGCCTTTGAACGCTGCGTCGTATTTTACCGTCAAAGCGGCAAAATGTAAAGCCCCAGCCGTCGCGCCGATCCTCCGCCTTTTTTCTGCGCAAAAGGCTTTGCGCATCGCCGCGCGATGCGGTATAATGAGTTTTACGTTCCGCCCGCTTTCGGGCGGACATTGCTGATTCACTTGACCGCGCCGCTTCGGCGCCCGACATACGAAAGGAACATTCTATGGATCTCATTCAGGCCCTTGCTGCCGAGCTCGGCAAAGACCCCCGGCACGTTGAAAACGTCGTGCATCTGCTCGACGAGGGCAACACCATCCCCTTTATCGCCCGCTACCGCAAGGAGCTCCACGGTGCAATGGACGATACCTCTCTGCGCACGCTCGAAGAGCGGCTCCAATACCTCCGCGGTCTTGAAGATCGCCGCGAGGCCGTAAAAAAGTCCATCGATGAGCAGGGCAAGCTCACCGATGAACTTGCTGCCGCCATCGACAGCGCCAAAACGCTTGCCGAGGTCGAAGACCTCTACCGCCCCTACAAGCAAAAGCGCCGCACCCGCGCCACGATGGCAAAGGAAAAGGGCCTTGAACCGCTCGCCGCGCTGCTCTTCGCGCAGGAGCGTGACTGCCCGCGGCCCGAGGAGGCCGCGCGCGACTTTGTCGACCCCGAAAAGGGCGTCGAGACGGTCGAGGACGCCCTGCAGGGCGCGAGCGACATCATCGCTGAGCAGATCTCTGACGACGCCGCCATCCGCAAGAGCCTTCGCGCGCTCATTTCCCGTCAGGGCCAGCTTGTGAGCAGGGCCGCGACCGAGGACGACAGCGTCTATCGCCTATACTACGATTTTACGCAGTCTGTCGCCCGCTTGCAGGGGCATCAGGTGCTCGCCATCAATCGCGGTGAAAAAGAAGGCATTTTGAAGGTCTCCATCACGCTCGACCGCGAGCAGGCGCTCCCGCTGCTGCGCCGTGCAGTCGTGAAGCCCGGCTCCGCCGCCATGGAATTCGTCAAGTCCGCCGCCGAGGACGCCTACGACCGTCTCATCTTCCCCTCGCTCGAGCGCGAGGTGCGGAATCAGCTCACTGAGCAGGCAGACGAGGGTGCCATCGGCCAGTTTGCGCTCAACTTAAAGCCGCTTTTGATGCAGCCGCCGGTCAAGGGCAAGGTCACGATGGGCCTTGATCCCGGTTACCGCATGGGCTGCAAGGTCGCCGTCGTGGACGGCACAGGCAAGGTGCTCGATACCGCCGTGGTCTACCCGACCTACGGCGAGCGGCAGAAAAATGAAGCCATCGCCGCGCTGGCAACGCTCATCAAAAAGCACGGTGTGGAGCACATCGCCATCGGCAACGGCACGGCCAGCCGCGAGACCGAACAGATGGCCGTCGAGCTCATCCGTCAGGTGAACGAGGGCGGTGCGCACGTGAGCTACATGATCGTCTCTGAGGCGGGCGCGTCCGTGTACTCGGCGAGCAAGCTCGCCGCCGAGGAATTCCCGCAGTACGACGTGAACCTCCGCTCCGCCGTGTCCATCGCGCGGAGATTACAGGACCCGCTTGCCGAGCTCGTGAAGATCGACCCCAAGGCCATCGGCGTGGGGCAGTATCAGCACGACATGCCGCAAAAGCAGCTCGACGAGGCGCTGAACGGCGTGGTCGAGGACTGCGTCAACGCCGTCGGCGTGGATATCAACACGGCGTCGCCGTCACTTTTGCAGCGCGTCGCGGGCCTGAACGGCACAACGGCGAAAAATGTCGTCTCGTACCGCGAGGAGAACGGCGCGTTCACCTCACGCGCGCAGATCAAGAAAGTGCCAAAGCTCGGCCCCAAGGCCTTCCAGCAGTGCGCGGGCTTTCTGCGCGTGCCGGAGAGCAAGAGCGTTCTTGATAACACCGCCGTCCACCCCGAGAGCTATGACGCCGCGAAGGCGCTGCTCGACCTGACCGGCCACACGCTCGCCGACGTGAAGGGCGGCAGGCTCGCCGATCTGCCCGATCGCGTCAAGGCCTACGGCGAGGACAAGGCCGCGGGTGAGATCGGCGTCGGCGTTCCCACGCTGCGCGATATCGTCTCGGAGCTCTTAAAGCCCGGCCGCGACGTGCGCGACGAGCTGCCAAAGCCCATCCTGCGCACCGACGTTCTTGAAATGAAAGACCTAAAGCCCGGCATGGTGCTGACCGGCACGGTGCGCAACGTCATCGACTTCGGCGTGTTCGTGGACATCGGCGTGCATCAGGATGGACTTGTCCACATCTCGCAGGTGTCGAACAAGTTCATCAAGCACCCGTCCGAGGTCGTGTCCGTCGGCGACGTCGTCAAGGTCGTCGTGCTGGAGGTCGACGAGAAGAAAAAGCGCATCAGCCTCTCCATGAAGCAGGCGAAATAAGTTTCGTCCTGCAGTTGACATAAAAGCTCCCACGATTCCGGTAAATGAACTGCACCCCATTTGTTAGACAGTATGATATACTATCTAACAAGTGGGGTGTTTTGCT
>ERZ773193.1865-NODE-1865-length-24658-cov-22.139780_pt1:5000-24658 | contig 24658 bp, 20 predicted proteins | sample MGYA00511110_ERZ773193 | MGnify/ENA primary metagenome ERZ773193 (study PRJEB29015, sample SAMEA2737784) | human gut metagenome | biome: human gut; feature: human-associated habitat; material: faeces | place: China | collected 2012 ...
GTACCCCAAACCGACACAGGTGGTCAGGTAGAGAATACCAAGGCGCTTGAGAGAACTCGGGTGAAGGAACTAGGCAAAATGGTGCCGTAACTTCGGGAGAAGGCACGCTGATATGTAGGTGAAGTGATTTACTCATGGAGCTGAAATCAGTCGAAGATACCAGCTGGCTGCAACTGTTTATTAAAAACACAGCACTGTGCAAACACGAAAGTGGACGTATACGGTGTGACGCCTGCCCGGTGCCGGAAGGTTAATTGATGGGGTTATCCGTAAGGAGAAGCTCTTGATCGAAGCCCCGGTAAACGGCGGCCGTAACTATAACGGTCCTAAGGTAGCGAAATTCCTTGTCGGGTAAGTTCCGACCTGCACGAATGGCGTAATGATGGCCAGGCTGTCTCCACCCGAGACTCAGTGAAATTGAACTCGCTGTGAAGATGCAGTGTACCCGCGGCAAGACGGAAAGACCCCGTGAACCTTTACTATAGCTTGACACTGAACACTGGTCCTTGATGTGTAGGATAGGTGGGAGGCTTTGAAGTGTGGACGCCAGTCTGCATGGAGCCATCCTTGAAATACCACCCTTTAATGGCTGGTGTTCTAACGTAGACCCGTAATCCGGGTTGCGGACAGTGTCTGGTGGGTAGTTTGACTGGGGCGGTCTCCTCCTAAAGAGTAACGGAGGAGCACGAAGGTTAGCTAATCCTGGTCGGACATCAGGAGGTTAGTGCAAAGGCATAAGCTAGCTTGACTGCGAGAGTGACGGCTCGAGCAGGTGCGAAAGCAGGTCTTAGTGATCCGGTGGTTCTGAATGGAAGGGCCATCGCTCAACGGATAAAAGGTACTCCGGGGATAACAGGCTGATACCGCCCAAGAGTTCATATCGACGGCGGTGTTTGGCACCTCGATGTCGGCTCATCACATCCTGGGGCTGAAGTAGGTCCCAAGGGTATGGCTGTTCGCCATTTAAAGTGGTACGCGAGCTGGGTTTAGAACGTCGTGAGACAGTTCGGTCCCTATCTGCCGTGGGCGCTGGAGAATTGAGGGGGGCTGCTCCTAGTACGAGAGGACCGGAGTGGACGCATCACTGGTGTTCGGGTTGTCATGCCAATGGCATTGCCCGGTAGCTAAATGCGGAAGAGATAAGTGCTGAAAGCATCTAAGCACGAAACTTGCCCCGAGATGAGTTCTCCCTGACCCTTTAAGGGTCCTGAAGGAACGTTGAAGACTACGACGTTGATAGGTCGGGTGTGTAAGTGTAGCGATACATTGAGCTAACCGATACTAATGAACCGTGAGGCTTAACCTTACAACGCCGAAGATGTTTTGGCGAAAGACAGACACAAGATTCAGCTTGATTACAGATTAAATTAACCGGCGAAAAGCGGGTTAATAACAGAATTTGCCTGGCGGCTGTAGCGCGGTGGTCCCACCTGACCCCATGCCGAACTCAGAAGTGAAACGCCGTAGCGCCGATGGTAGTGTGGGGTCTCCCCATGCGAGAGTAGGGAACTGCCAGGCATTAATTAAAGTGAAGAAGCCCATCCTGCCGGATGGGCTTTTTTGCGTCTGTGCGGGATGAAAACCGCCGGATGCGGCGTGCCGCCTTATCCGGCCTGCAGGGGCTGGGCTGAACGTATTTTGTAGGCCTGATAAGCGCAGCGCATCAGGCACATCACATCGCAGCATCGTCGGGTGCAAAGCAATATCCAAAACCTCCATAACACAAGCCTTCCTGCGGCATATGCGGTAAACCCCCAATCTGAATTTTCTGTATTACCTCCCGAAAATATCAGGATCGCCTGCGACAGTTACGTGTACCTTTATCTATTAGTAAGGGTCTATCCGGAGAATAAAGTGTTCGGAAAAATGGTATTAAACTACATGCCGGGACTGAAAAATTTATTAGCGTACGATAAAAGCTGGCTAAAACATGATATTAAAGCCGGGTTATCCGTTGCTGCCGTAGCACTACCGGTTGCGATTGCTTACGCTGAGTTGGCGGGAGTTGGGGCTATCGTTGGGTTATATTCCTGCGTTTTGCCAATGCTAGCTTATGCGCTGTTTGGTTCTTCCCGCCAATTGATTGTTGGTCCTGATGCCACGACCTGCGCGGTGATTGCGGCCGTTGTGGTTCCTCTTTCTGCCGGAAACCCAGAACTTCACTGGCAGTTAACAATCGTCATGACCGTGATGATGGGGGGATGGTGCCTGCTTGCCAGTAAATTTCGCCTGGGCGCGCTTGCTGACCTGCTTTCGCATCCCATTCTAACGGGTTTGCTTAACGGCGTTGCCGTGACGATTATTGTCGGGCAACTCGGTAAAGTGTTGGGGATTACGCTTGATGAAGAGCAAGTGATTGAGAAGATCATTGCCCTGCCAGGCCGACTCTCAGAAATTCATTTATTAACCTTAGGGATCTCCATCCTAACTTTAGCGATTTTAATTGCTATCAAAACGTTTCGTAGTCAATGGCCAGCACCGTTGATTGCTATTGTGATAACAACGGCGCTGGTATGGATTACATCTGCGCAGCAGTATGGGATTGCTACTATTGGGGGATCGGGCTTCCAGCCTGGTTTGCCTGTCGTTCACTGGGGATCGTTTCAGCCTGGTCTGGCGCGTGATTTATTGATCCCTGCGCTGAACCTGGCATTAGTCAGTTTTGTTAGCCTGATGCTAACCGCTCGCAGTTTTGCCGCGAAAAATGGATACGAAATAAATGCTGATGCTGAGTTCAGGGCTTTGGGGGTCGCGAATCTAATGTCTGGCTTATCTCAGGGGTTTGCGATTAGCGGAGCCGATTCCCGGACTGCGGTAAATGATTCCTCTGGAGGAAAAAGCCAGCTGGTTTCCGTTGTTGCAGCCTTAATCATCGGAATCGTTGTAGTATTTTTCACGCAGCCATTACCATTTATTCCGGTATCTGCATTAGGTATTGTTCTAATTTATGCATCGTGGTCATTGATTGATTTACGCGGACTCTGGAATCTGAGACGAAGAAATAAGTCCGCATTTCGCCTGGCATTCTTCACCTTTGGTTGTGTTCTGATTATTGGTGTTATTCAGGGGATTGGCCTTGCGGTATTGCTGGGTCTGTTGCAGTTCCTGCGCACAGTTTTTCGTCCTACTGAACACTTATTGGGAATTGACGAAAATGGGATGATTCACTCATTAGGTAATTCAACTGATGTGAAAATGATCCCTGGCGTGTTGATGTACCGATTTAACTCACCGCTGACCTATTTTAATGTGGCCTATTTTAAGCGCCGTGTTTTAAATTTGGTCGATGGCGCAGTACTACAACCTAAATGGGTGGTCATTGACGCCGTTTCTTGCTTTACCTATTCAGATATCAGCGTTCTGGCAACCATAAATGAGTTAAAACGGGACCTGAAGGGGCGGCAGATTAAGTTAATTCTTGCGGGCCGGAAAACGGAGTTAACACGCTGGTTTAAGGAGAGTCGACCGACAATGAAAGACGACGACATGATTCTGGCACCAGACCTTTATTTGGCGCTCCGGTTCATTCAAAGCAAAGAAAGCATGAGTGAGGATGAATCTGGCGTTGTTGAATAAAGCAGATTTAGGTAAGTGATCAGGCTGGATGGAAGGGTTGGGGGCGGATTTTTCGTCCAGCAGGACCTGACATCGACCGGAACCCCATGTTACTAAAAGGGGGATCAGCATCCGCGCGGGGACGGTGAGTTCCCCGGCAGAGCATTGATATTGGCAAGCTACCTGAAATATAAGCAGTGTGACTGTTGTTAACCTTACGCAGTGAATGCGACAAATCGCTTAAATGCTATCCTTCCCATTGCTGGCTTCAAGCTCTCGAATCAGGCGCTTGTTGATCTTGCCGACGCTGGTTTTGGGAATATCTGGGACTATCCTTATCTGTCGTGGGATCGCCCATTTAGTGATGTGGCCGCGGTCGACGAATCCTTGTAGATGTGCCGCTATGGCCTGCGGCTCCAGGTCTTCCCCTTCCTTACAAACTACCAGAGCCAGGGGGCGTTCGCCCCACTGTTCATCAGGTATCCCAACGACGGCTACCGACCTGACCGCTGCGTGTGAGCTGATGAGGCTCTCCAGCTCCAGCGTGCTTATCCACTCACCGCCTGTCTTGATTACGTCTTTGATGCGATCCTTGATTTCTACTATCCCATGGGGATCGATAGAGGCAATGTCACCGGTATGCAGCCAACTGCCATTCCATAGCTCAGCCCCTTTTTCGGGTTCCTTCAGGTAGCCCTGAGTCAACCAAGGGGCTCGCACCACTATTTCGCCCAGGGTTTCTCCGTCGTGCACCACCTCCCGACCTTCGCTATCGACGATACGCAGATCTACCAACGGGACAGGCAGGCCGGTCCGAATCCGCAGGGGTAGCTGCTCATCCATGGGAAGGGCCAGCTCGGCATCGCTTAAGTGGGTCATACAGAGCAGGGGACAGGTCTCAGACATGCCATAGCCAGCGTGAATGCGTATGCCCCTATGGTGGGCCTGTGTCGCCAGTCCAAGGGACAGTGAACTGCCACCCAGCAACATCTTCCATCCTGACAGATCGGTCTGTGTGGCTTCGTCACACTCAAGGATCATCTGCAAAATGGTTGGCACACAGTGCGAGAAGGTTACACCCTCATCGCGATAGAACCGCACCAGCTTGTTGGGTTCGTAACGACCGGGGTATACCTGCTTCACACCCAGCATTGTTGCGACATAGGGAGCGCCCCAGGCATGCACGTGGAACATAGGGGTGATCGGCATGTAGACATCGTTTGATCGTAGCAGCGACTGTCCCTCGTGGGCTGCCAGGAGGCCCAGTTCATTGAGCGTGTGCAGGACCAGCTGACGATGGCTGAAGTAGACCCCCTTGGGATTGCCCGTGGTTCCAGTGGTGTAGAACAAGGTCGCTACCGAGTTTTCATCGAAGTCGGGGAAGTCAAAGCGATCCCCCGCTGAGGCCAGCAGGGTCTCATATTCCCCTTGCACCGGCAGGTTGGTCGCCTTCGATTCTTCGTCGCTAAGCTGGATGTATCCCCGGACAGTGGTCAGCGTCTCTGCCAGTGACTCGACAACCTGCAATAAGTCGTCGTTCACCAGTACCAGGTTGTCCTCGGCATGATTCATGGTGTAAGCGATTTGGTCCGCCGAGAAGCGGACGTTCACCGTGTGTAGCACGGCGCCAATCATGGGCACCGCGAAGAAGCACTCGAGGGCGCGATGGCTGTCCCAATCTAGCAGGGCGACGGTGTCCCCAGGCATGACACCGGCCGCTGTCAGCATGTTTGCCAGGCGATGGATGCGCTGTTTGAGGGTACGATAGTCGTAACGCAGTTTATCGGCGTAGACGATTTCTCGCTCGGGATGAGAACGCCCACCCGACAGCAGTAGGCTCTTGATCAGCAGCGGATAGGTATGGGCTCCCTGCGCTGACTGTATGACTCTTGTTTTCACCATCCAGGTTCCTCGTTGACTCATTATTTGCTCGGTATGATGGCAATTGTAGATGAAGGTTGGCCTTTGCTCCCTGGCGTTTGCTTCAGATGTCGAGGCGGCGCACCAACTCCAGCTCCTGGGGATGAATGTGCGTACCCTGTAACGCCATCTGGAAGAGGGCGGTGCGACCTGGCGCTCCCGCAACAGTATTGTGCCCAAGGTTGTTCAAATATGGCCTACGGTTAAGCACGCCAGAAAAAGAGGTGTTCCTGATACCGCTATATTTTTTGCAGTACCATCGTGGTTCCAGTGAAAGGTTTAAGTGTCGTGATGAGGTAGGGTAGGAGTCGCTGTGGACAGAACGATCAGAAATCTGGCGGATCCCAGAAAGCAAAAAACCAGCCCTAAGGCTGGTTTTTCTAAATAGTGGTGCCGGACTCGGAATCGATGTTTTGTTTTATTTTTATGATTTGCAATCAAAATTTTTGATTTGATTATATTTATACCCTCATTTGTACCCTCATTCCCGATTGGTATGAATCCGAAACCCAAATCGGTGACGATAAGGGGGATACTCGCCTCAGGCTGATGTGTTGATACTTTATGATGGTCCTTTGTTTGGTGACGCTCCTGGCACGTTACAGAATCCAGTAACAAACCACCAGAAGAAAAGCACCAGGAACGCCAGTATCATTTTGTCCATAAGCAGGCGAACCTGGCAAGGGGTTTGTTTAACACTGCACTGGTACTGACATTTCACATATGCGCAGGCCCCTGATTACTGTCCGGATGCCAGCATTCCAGGGTAGTGACGGGCGATGATGTCATTCAGCTTATCGACCAGTTCTTGCCGCTTAAAGGTGATATGAGCAGTTCCCTTCTGAAAGTATTTGATTGCAAACATCTCATCCTCGTAACGATTGCTGTGCCTGTTTTCATGGATATGATCGGCGAGACGACGGGTGACGTCGGCACGGTTGTCGGGAACCGGTTTTCCGTCCAGAAGCATCAGCATCCGCTCAAGGTCCGACAGCCGATCACGTCGCCAGCCCCAGTTAAGTCCAAATCCCCAACGGTCATATTTCACCAGCCCTGTCACGATGATCTTTTTTCCAAACTTACACGGGCTGTTGCTCTTGTAGTCCCAGCTCAGACCCTTAAATACGTTAATCACACCCCGCTCAAACACATCACCTTTATTCAGATGCAGTTGCTCAAAAGTGCTCAGAATGTTGGCTTCGCTGACTGCAGGAATGTTCTCTCCCTCAAGGTTTCTGTACCACTGATCACGCGCCTGAGCGTCCATGATGGAAAGCATCCCTGACTTTTTCATTAAATCGCGCCATATACCACGATCGAGATTACGGGTAATGGCTTTCATCGCTGTTTCTCTTTTTTCCATCAGCCAGCAGCCACAGCGAAAGTCCTGCTTCATAGCCCAGTCCAGCGCGGTTTTGCCACCGATACTGCGGGTCAGGGTTGAAATATCGTCGAGTTGTTGCATTAGCTCTTCGATCTGCGCCAGCGCGGCATTACGTCCGGTGACGATGCGTTCAATGCTGGTCGAGCAAATCACATCGGTATGGTCGGTTAATATTTCGGGTTCGGTGAGAGTGAGGTCTGGCATCGTTTCTTTCCTTTTATAAAATAAAACGTCAGTCGGTCAGGACTGGCGCTTATGTGCGTGTGATAAGTCTGGCTCGGGGGCTAATCTGTTCTGGCCTGTTGCAGAAGCTGCAGATGGCGGAGATCCCGAACATCTTTGAGCGCCTGTTCAATCCAGGGCAACAACTTTGCTGAGCCGGTGTTGCCTTCGTCGTTGTCGAAGATGATCCTCGTACCGCTATCGATATTGTCCTGCAGCCAGCCAGCCAGCCAGCCAGTCAGCCAGTCAGCCAGTCAGACTATCGAGAGCGATTTCAGTGGTTAACTCTGGAAATAGATATTTTTGTGGTGATTGATGTTGGGTTACCAGTCAAATGTGGGAAAACCTGGCAGCACTTCGCCACAGGCATCAGGATGAATAATGCTGACGGAGTAACGACGCATAAGTGCTACCACCAGACGACGACAGGCTTTCGACAAACCGAGGCGTTTTAGCCGCAACACCGGAAATGACCACGCGCTCAGACGGAGCAGATAGCCGGTGCCCGAAAAATGGATCCATTCTGACTCGCTAAAGTCTTCATGCTGATGCGACTGTTTGTACAGCAGGGTGTTGTCGGCTTCGGTGATATGCGCGGTACTGCAATGGATACCGGTAAGGTGGGCGGCGGGTAGTAATGGATCTTCAACAACCCGCTTTCCGGGGGTATCAGCAATACGAAGTGAATATCCGTTGTCGCAGATCGCGTTAATAATGTCGTTCAGTTCAATGCCATCGATATCCACGATGATACGACCCATGTTGAGGGCCAGTATATTGATAGCATCGGCTTCTGCCGTCAGGGATAGTTTCATGAATGTTGCTCCTGAGCTGCATTTCCAGCGATGAGAAGAGTGATCCTTTTATACCCGTTACGTTGCATCAAACCCGTTGCCCGTCTGGCCCGGAGAATATCAATCACCCCGATAAAAGGGGACTGATGCTTAATGGAGAAACCGGGACGATCAATCCGCACCAGTTCAGATTTTTCAACGAGAAAATTGAGTGCATCTGACAGTGAGATACCGGCGTCAATATATTGCGTAATAATCTTCTCATCGGAAAATTGCGTGTCGCTAAGCGAAAGGCCGTAATGTCTTTTTAACAGATACGTAAGAAGTTGCTGCCAGATTTCAACGGGCGTCGGGTGTGACGGTGCCTTCCGCGTCGGGATGGCGGATAAGGTCTGCATAATAAAATGTTCCTGAATGAAGTCGGGTTAAAAAGAATGAGGGATTATGGGGTGGGATTACCGGGTTATGCTGTTGTCTGGTGTCGGATACATTGCTGTATAAATGTAGCCATGTGATCCGAGGGAATCTGCTTCACAGGTCAGCCCTTTTGCATATAACGTGACACAGTGCTGATGGCAGGGATTGAGCTCACCGGAAACCAGCATTAATTCCAGCTGTTTGAGCAGTGCCGGAAATGCCTGATCGAGATGGCGTAAATCCGCATCGCTGAACACACCGGCGATACTGGCCCGATCAGCCAGATAATGCAGGCGGTTGCCTTCCTGTACCAGTCGTGCGCCAAAACACGGAGTGATGCCCGGTTTCAGCCCCCACCAGGGCTCAGAGACATCATGGTTTACTGGAGGTAGTTGATTCGACAATTTAGTGCTCCTTAATTAAGGTTAATTGAGCGTGACGCTACGCAAAACGACATACGGGCCGTTACGGTCCTGGCGGCGTTCAGCGAATACAGCCAGCACACCACTGATATCCTGCACCTCCCGGCCGGCATAGTGGCAGATACTGCCGGACCACTCGTATTTCCCTGTACAGAAGCGAAACAACCGGGACTGCGGGTGTTGACGGTATATTGCCATTGCCTGACGTTTGCTGATTATTTTCATCGCTGTTTACTCCTTAGAGCCAGCCGCGTTCAGCAAAGGAGACAATATCCATCCCGCCGATGATCAGATGGTCCCGCAGGCGAATGTCAACCAGTTCCAGAGCCTGTTTCAGACGTTCCGTAATCAGCCTGTCGGCTTTACTGGGTTCAGCCTCCCCCGACGGGTGGTTATGCGCAAGAATGGCTGCGGCAGCGTTATTTTTCAGGCCGGATTTAACGACCTCACGCGGGTGAACGGTGACAGTGTTGATCGTCCCCAGGAACAGTGTGTCGTGGGCTATCAGTCGATTCTGGTTGTTAAGCCACAGGACGGTGAAAGCTTCGCGGTCAAGTGTGGCAAGCTGCAGACGCAGCCAGTCACGAACGGCATGGCTGGAGGTAAATGACGTGCCGGGTTCACGTAGCTGGCACTCCAGCAGGGTTAAGGCTTCCCGGATAGTGTGTTGTTCTGATGACGTTAATGAGGCGGCAAATAGTGGTAACTGTTGTTCCATACCAGAGCTCTCTCAGTCAATGATGCGCATAATGGCGTTGCATTCAGCGTGGTTAATCGCGTAATCGCGCAGGCGGTAATAGTGTCCGGTCATGGCATCGCATTCCGTGCGACAGGCGTGGTGGCTGTAGGCGATGAGACAGACCGCAACCCCGGCGGCTTCAGCGCTCATCTCCGCGCCGTTGCCGTTCATGGGGTTAAACAGCGTCCATTTCTCATCGTCGCCTTCGTCAGCGTCCGGGGCCATATATGCCCCGCCGTTGGCCAGCGTATAAAAATTCCAGATGCCCCCGCTGTAGTGCTCACAGAAACGCTCCATCCACGCAAAAACAGCCGGTTCAAGGATTATCCATTGTGGAATGCTGCCAAAGTGCTGCGGCCAGAAGCTGATACGTTGTTCATCAGGGACGGGAGTAGCAACCAGTTGGGGCTGGTTATTCCCTGGTGCTGTGGCTGAAGAAAGAGCAGTTGTGTTCTGAGAAACGATTTTCATGAGTGAAATCCTTGTAATGTGAATAAATGAGAGGGAGTAAAGGTCGGGAGCTGGCAACATCACGTTCATCACTGACCGTGAGACCCGGTAATATCAGGGATGAATGATATTCGGCTGAAATTCCGGACAGCCGTACGCGTAACCGTTCCGGTCACAGACGGATGGCCAGATGCCATTGCCTGTACTCAGTCTGCACAGACTGAGTTCTCCGGGACGGTAAAGCAGACGGGTACACCAGGCGCACAGGTCATCATCAGAAATGGAACGACATCCCGGCAGCGCCTCCGGGGCGTCGGGTGATACGGGTGCCTGAATCACGCCTTCAGGGATATGTTTCATCAGCGCATGCTCTCCAGCAGCGTTTCTGCCATCACCCACAATGCGCGGTTGAGCTTAATATCGGTGTCGATGCTGTGAATGGCACGGGTATGGATACGTTTTCCTCTGGCACTGCGCCCGGAAATCCCGCCTTTCAGCATATTCTCCTGGATGGTCTGATAAGCACTCCACAGGTCCTTACCGTAATCCTCCCGGCGTCGTGGCGTCAGAATGTCGGCGGTGGTGACGGGCTGATGTTCGTCACCATAACGGTAAGTCAGTGCCGCCTGTGCCAGCGCCTGGCGTGCCGGTGGCGGCAGGACCAGCGACTGCATGGCATCACGCTTCTCCTCTATCCGGTCAAACACGCCCACCACCTCGTAAGCCCCTTCAATGACTCTGTCCACCACATTTCCCCGGTGCGGAACACGCACTTCCCCCAGAGACTGACCACAGACGCATCCGTTCTGGCAGACGAACCTGAAGTAACCCGGCAGCATCTGGTAGCTGGAGGTACCGTCATGAGAGTTGAGCAGAATAATTTCAGGGACATGTTCTCCGTTTATCTCTCCGGCCCGCCGCAGACGCAGCATGTGTTTGGTGTATTCCCGGCGGCCCGGGTCGCGCACACGGGTCTGGCAGGCGAAGAAGGGCTGAAAGCCTTCCCGCTGCAGGCTTTCCAGTACGGTGATGGTGGGGATGTACGTATAGTTCTGGCTTCGGGACGTGTGTTTATCTTCCCCGAAAATCCCCGGCACATAGTGCATCAGTTCTTCGTGTGTCAGCGGACGGTCACGGCGTATCTGGTTCGCATAACCAAAACGACTGACTAATTGCATACTTTGCTCCTTATCGGTGGTTAAGATTTACTGGTGTAATAAATGAAAAAAGCCACGTCTCCCGGAGAAGACGCGGCCTGATGGGTGAAATGAATGACGTTTATTGTCTGAGAAGACCGTCACTGGCGAGCCGCGTATTAAGCACCTTTCCGGCATCGGGTTCAGAATTCCGGCAGCGCCAGCGTCGCTGACCTTCCGCGTTGCGGATAACCCGACGGAAATGCATTCCCGGGTCATCCTGGATAAACACATTGCGGTAAGCGGTTATGACAGCAACCGCCTGCCCGTATGAGAAAGATCCTTCAGCCAGGACATACTCTGTGTAACCCGGCATATCTGTTTTCTCCTGATAAATAAAAAGCCTCTGCCACGCGTTGTGACAGAGGCTGAAGCATGAAACTGACTTCAGGGATCAGTTAACGTTTTTTCCGGAAACGGTAATCAGCAGTGGATGGTAGTCCTGGGGATTGAAAACCGATAACGGCAGACTGACACGATGGCCGTTACTTTCTTCAGTTGCTTTAATGATTTCGGTTGTGGCGACATTTTCCACGCACTCCGTTTCCAGAAATGCGTCTGTGATTCGCGTGGCATTACTGTCACCAAAAGCTTCCGTTTCCATTTTTCTGGTCACCAGCGTCTGACCATATTTGTCTTTGAGTTGCAGAGTGATGGTGAGGGGGCCAAATCCTTCATCGTTTCCGCCATTATCCAGCCGGAACTGGTAAGCACAAATATTTCCCGGGAGCCATATCGTATCTGTATTGCGTATACTGATGTAACGTTGATCCTGTGCCCGGAGTGGGGCAGACCACGTTAACCCCAGAATGAAGGCGGTAATCATGCAGGTTTTGAACAGGTGAATCATGGTATTTACCTCTCTGAGTCATGACGATGACACTGACAAATCAGGTGATAAAGCGTAAAAAGCGCAGAATAGCCGTTATGCCGGTAACTCCGGGGGTAATGCTTCTTCCAGTCGGTTAACCATATTGCCGAGATGGGATGCATCATATTCCATGACGGGGCGTTGCCTGATGATACTGACCACCAGTGGTTTGATTAACATATTGGTCGCGGCCCGTTGTTGTATACCGGCGGCGAAAATGATCTCCAGAGCATTCTGATCGATAACACGGGCCAGATTCTCGTTCAGATTTTCAATCTCATGTCCGGTCAGCAGGAAACTGCCGGCAAGCCATGTCACCTGCTCCTGAATCATTGCCAGAATTTTGACGCGATCTTCTTCAACCAGCGCTCCGGCAATTTTTCCTGATACAGCGGAGGCAATCATTCCCCCCAGAACACCGCCAACCACACGCCCTGTCAGTGCACCAAATGGTCCCAGTGGACTGAACAATATCCCGCCCGCCACTGACCCGACAGCACCACCTGCCACACCGGAAGATGCCACGGCAAGATTCCTGATGAACTGCGCACCGGAGATCCGTCCCCGCAACATTTTGATCATGTCAGGGCCGGTTGTGACAGCTACCAGTGCCAGAGATGTCACCAGCGTACCCTTCATTACTTTGTTCAGGGCACTGATATTTCCTGCACCGGTCCCCTTCTGAAGCGCCTGCCGGACAGTCGGGCTGGCCGTCGAAAAATCAATATGCTTCAGCATACCCTGAACAACACTGAGCCGGTGGAGTTGCTGGGTTGTGACGTAGACAGCCAGTGTGCGGGTGAAGGTTTTTCCTGCCTGGACAGCAGCTGTCTGCAGGGCAGCATCGCGATCGCCGGTGCTGAGCCAGAAGACCGATGCCGTCAGGGCAAAACTGATCCCTCCGGCCGCCAGACTGACAACCGACCCCTCGGCAATATCATAAGTGACCGATTCGATGGTCCCGAACCGGGTGATATTACGGGCCTGAGTATAAGTCAGATGTCCCCGACGAATCAGCCGGGACGCTTCTGCGGGATCGGTTACACCGGGTACTTTACCTTCGCGGATCTTATTCCTCATGGTTTCAACAGCGCCGGCATACTGATCACGGGGGACTTCCAGTTGCATGGGGCCATTATTTCCCATGTAACGATACTGTCCGTTTTGTCCGTCGAATGCCGCACCGACGCTACGGGCTGCAGTTGAACAATATTTCGTCTGGATTTCTGTTCCGCTGACCAGTCTGTCTGCTCCATTTCTGGCATTATTATCACCGAGGATCCGTGCGTTTTTCAGACGGACTCTGTCGACAATATGGTTTCCCCGTTCAGCGGCAAACCCATGTCCCTGCCCTCCGGAAGCAAACATTTTCTCATTTGTACTCCAGGTTTCCGGCAGTTTCATGAGAATCAGACCATTCGCCGTTGCATCGGAAATAAAGCTGTTGTAAGGGCGTTCATAAATTTCCTGACACAGTGTTTCTGTTTCGCGACAAAGAGAGGAGCAGTACCATTCCGGATCCGGCTTATGATTTTCCGGGGCATGATGTACTTCTGTCAGCCCGCAGGAGGCACAGATACGAAGCTCATCCACGTGATGGAATGATACAAAACGGCGACCTTCTGAAAAGGGATACCAGTCACCGCCGTCCAGGCAACGATCGAGAAAATCGTCATTCGCTTCCGGTGATAAATTCAGGCGGTTCCGGAAGAGCGTTTTCAGTTCATCAGGTGTGAATGACAGGTTCTCTTTCAACTGTTCGTTAAACCCTGCCATGTTTCTTTCATACCAGGCATTGTCCAGTAGCCAGTTTCCGTCTGCCAGTTCAAATTCCCTCAGTTCTCCCCGGGAAATCCGTTGAGAAATGAGTGTCAGCCAGATGCGCTCCGTCAGCGTTTCAGGAAGGCTGTAATCGTTTTGCAAACTGGTCAGCCACGATTTACTGTTGAGCACCGGTTGTTCTTCCAGTGTCTGGCTGATGGCACAGGTCAGTTTTTTCAGCGCCTGGATCTGGCTGGCCGCCCATAGCAGCGTCACTAATGCAGCCAGCCAGTACAACAACCCGCCCCACCACATCAGTGAGGGTGAAATATCGAACTGCAATGCGATCAATGGTGCGTATGCAGAACACGCCATAAGGAAAAAAGCAGTATAAAAACAGCAGTAATACCCGTTAATTTCCTTGCTGATATCTTCAGGTGTGAGCCCGTTCTGCTGAATGGTTCTTATCTGCACGGGAAGAGCCAGCAGACCAGCGGCGAGAGCGGTGGTCAGAATAAATTTCACAGAGTCAAAGGTGTGAGCCTCCGCTGCGTATTCCGCTCTATTCGATCACGGATTGGCATCGAAGTCCGATCAGCGATTCGCATCCATTCGATCAACCGGGAACTTAACTTTTTCTACCGCTTTTTAACGCGTTTTTTCGCTGCTTTCCACTACCGGGGGATTTTTCCTCAGTGACTCTCCCTGAAGGACCACCCGGTGTGCCTGAGCGCCGACGGCCCGCTGTCCATCGAGATGGAAAAGGTGCTGTCCAAGCAGCCCGGCAGCGAGGGTGTCAAGAGCGACAAGGTGCTGGAGCTGAACGTGAACCACCCCGTGTTCGCCGTGCTGAAGGCCGCCCAGGAGGCCGGTGACACCGACAAAGTGAAGAAGTACAGCGCCCTGCTGTATGCACAGGCACAGCTGATCGAGGGCCTGCCGGTGGATGATCCCGCCGCCTACGCCGAGGCCGTCTGCAGCCTGATGAAGTAACGTTTCCCTGGAAAAGGCGGTCTTACTCCCCTGCCTTTTCGCACGCATAGATTTTACCCCTTAACAAAAAGACCACGCTCCGCTATAATAGAGTGGAACGTGGTCTTTTTCTGTCCCGGCCGGGGCAGGTATGCCGGATTGAGAGGTTTTTTGCCCATGCAGCCAAAAAAACATTATTTTGCGCAGATCCCCACCATCGCCATCTTCGTTGCCTTTGCCGTTTCGGCACCGCTGGGCCTGCTGCTGCTCATCCTGAAAAGCATCGACAAAAATGCCCAGAAGGAGGAACAGTCCGCGGCAGGGCTCCCGAACACTCCTCCGGTGGAGATTCGTCCGGCACGCACGCCGCCCATGCCCGGTGCGGCCGCTGCCCCAGACCCCGACCGCCCCACCTACGACCAGCAGACTGCCCGCAAGCGCCAGAAAGACCTGACGGCCCTGTGCACGGTCATTGGTGCGATCTTTCTGGTGGCGGGTTTCGCCGGGCTGACCGATGTTTTTGGGCTGTTCCCCTACTACATCGACTGGGGCGAGCTGTTCAGCAGCCTTGCCCAGATGATCGGCGGCGGTGCAGCATTGTTCACCGGCCTGCATATGCGGCGCACCCACAAGCTGGAACAGCTTCTGGATACGATCGTCGGCAGCCGCGACAACATCCCGCTGGCTGAGCTGTTTGCCGCTGCGGGTGTGGAGGAAGCCAAGGGACGCACCACACTTCAGAACGCCATTGAGCACGGCTACTTCGGTGCTGATGCCTACATCGACAACCGCACCGGGACCCTTGTGGTGCGCGGCGCGGCACCCCAGCCGCCCCGGCCGGAACCGGCCCCGCAGCCGAAGGCCCCGGCTGAACCGGCCGACGAATATGCCGCCCTGCTGCAGCAGCTGCGGCAGGCCAACGCTGCTATCCCGGACCCGGTGATGACCGCCAAGATCAGCCGCCTGGAAGCCGTCAGTGCCCGCATCTTTGAGCTGGCCAAGCAGGACCCCGGCAAAAAGGCCCAGCTGCAGAAGTTTATGGATTACTACCTGCCCACGGCCCTGAAGCTGCTGAACACCTATGCCAGCCTGGCCGCGCAGGATGTGCAGGGCGAGAACATCACCGAAGCCAAGCAGAACATCGAGCGCAGCATGGACCTGCTGATCTCCGCCTTTGAAAACCAGCTGGACAAGCTGTTCCAGTCCGACGCGCTGGATGTTTCGGCCGACATTGCCGCGCTGGAAGGCATGCTGAATATGGACGGCCTGACCGGCAGCGATTTTACAAAATAATATTTTGACCCGCAAGCCAACAGGGCAGCGGGTAGCTTTCTCCTCAGACACGAGACGGGCCATTCCATCGCCCGCCCTATTGCCTTCGGCAACAGGGTCCCACCCCAGCGGACGGTCTTCGGAGAAACCACCCGCCGCCCTTTTCTTTTTCCCGATACTCCGACGGTGTGCAGCCCTTCTCGGCCCGGAATACCCGGGCAAAATAGCTCATGTCCTCAAAGCCGCATTCCTCCCCGATGCGGGTGATGCTCTTATCCGTGTTTTCCAGCAGCTGCACCGCGTGGCGGATGCGGTGCTGGCGCAGATATTCCTTCGGGGTCAGGTCCATCATACGGCGGAAGCACCGCAGGCATTCGCTCACGCTGATGGCCGCACTGGCCGCGATCTGTTCCGTGGTGATGGCCTCCGCCCGGTGCGCGCGTACAAAGTCGATCATCTGTTTGATGCGCTCGGCGTCCCGCAGATCCCGTTCCGACGGTGCCTGCGCGTGCTGCAAACAGTTTTCCGCCAGCAGGAAGATCACCCGGGACAGCGCCGCCCGCACCTCAAACTCATAGCCCGGGGCCTTGCGCGGCCAGAGCTCTGCAATGTGCTGCAGCTCAGCCAGCGCCTGCTGTTCCCACACGGCCCCGCCCAGGATCGGGATGCACCGGCACTCCGGCGCACAGAGCACCGGGCCCAGATATTTCTGCCAGAACACGCTGCCGGATGCCCCGCCCACCACCGACGGGTCGAACACGATGGAGATCTGGTGAATGAGCCCGTTTTCTTCCACGGCCCGGTTGCCGTGCAGCACGCCGGAGCCCACAAACAGCGCCTGCCCGGCCTGCAGCCGAAAGCTTTTGCCATCGGCCATGCCCAGCAGGCTGCCTTCCGTCACATAGTTGATCTCCACTTCGTCGTGCCAGTGCCACGGCACCGAGCCGCACCGCTCATAAGGCTGCCCGTCCCATGGGCCCCAGATCTCCATCGGGAACTCCGGTGTGCCCACCCTGATGACCTCTTTTCCGTCATCACCTACCACGACCTGCCACAGACCATTTTCATCCACCATGACGATTTTCTCCTATTGATTGAGATGTTTTCTCCTAACAGCTTTCCTCTTTTGGTTATATAATAGCATTGTAAAGAGGTTCTTGCAAGACCAGCCCCACCCCGGCGCCGCCTTTTTTCGGAGGAATTTTTTATGCTGTCTGTCAAGCTGTTTGTTGTAAATGCGCTCATTGAAAATCTGGTCGATCTGCTCACCTATGCCGATCATCCCCTTTACGCCGATGTCTACCTTGACATGCTGGAGCACCTGACGCACCTTCGCCGCGCCCTGCTGGCCCGCTGAGCCGCCCTGTGCTTCCGCATTTTTGCCGCGCTGTGTCCGGTTTTTCCGGCGCAGCGCTTTTTTGCTGCCCTGTGAAAGCGCAAATCTCCATGTTGCGCCGCAGCAAAGTGTAAGTGCCCCGCCTGCCGTTTCGCAGTCGTTTTTCACAATCCTTTTTCTGTTTTATTTCATATTTTATTTCTTTCGCATGGTTCTTTCTGCCTGCCGAATTTTCGCCTTTTTGCAACTTTTCATTGAGCTGCAACAATAACACATGGTTTTTTGCAGTAGATTTTTATATTATAGGCTTACAAGGCTGTGGTCTGTCTGTGTGTGCCGCAGCGCAACCCCACCCGAACCCGCTCAAAAGGAGGATATCCTATGATGAAATCCATTTCCATATGGAAGCAGGAGCTGACCGGCGGCACCCACGCCGCACGTCTGGCTTCGCTTTACTGCTGTAAGCCGGAAGAAACGCCCGCACAGGCCGCCCGCTATACGGCTGTTCTGGACGGGCTGGAAGCCACCTTCGGCCCCCATGCCGAGGCCGGTCTGTACAGCGCCCCCGGCCGCACCGAGATCGGCGGCAACCACACCGACCACCAGCACGGCCGCGTGCTGGCCGGCAGCGTGAACATTGATATGATCGCCGCCGCCGCCCCCAACAGCCTGAACCAGCTGCGGGTGCAAAGCGAAGGCTATGATCTGTGCGTCATCGACCTTGCCGACCTGGCCGCCCGCAAAGAAGAAGAAAACACCACCATTTCCCTGCTGCGCGGCGCGTGCGAAGCCTTCCGCCAGCGGGGCGCAGCACTCTCCGGTCTGGATGTGTACGTTGCTTCCAATGTGCCCAAGGGCAGCGGCGTTTCTTCCTCGGCGGCGTTCGAAGTGCTGATCGGCGTCATCCTGAACGACTGCTTCATGACCGAAAAGGTCTCCCCCATCGAGATCGCACAGATCGGCCAGTGGGCTGAGAACGTCTACTTCGGCAAGCCCTGCGGCCTGATGGATCAGATGGCTTCCAGCGTGGGCAACATCATCACCATTGATTTTGCCGATCCGGCCCACCCGGATGTGGAGCCGGTGGCCGTGGATTTCTCCAAGGCAGGCCTTGCCCTGTGCATCCTGGATTCCTGCGCCGACCACGCCGACCTGACCGACGAGTACGCTGCTGTGCCCGCCGAGTGCCGCGCCGTGGCTGCCGTGTGCGGCGGCGAAGTGCTGCGGGACGTGCCGTTTGACACCTTCCTCGCAAAGCTGCCGGAGTGCCGCAAGCAGTGCGGTGACCGCGCCGTGCTGCGTGCCTTCCACATCTATGCCGACAACGACCGCGTGGCAAAGCAGGTGGCTGCTCTGCGTGAGGGCGATTTTGACACCTTCCTCTCCCTCGTCACCGAGTCCGGCGACAGCAGCTGGGAATACCTGCAGAACGTCATCCCTGCCGGATACAAGGAGCATCAGGAGATGGGCGTGACCATCGCCGCTGCCAAGCATTACCTGAACGGCAAGGGCGCTGTGCGCGTGCACGGCGGCGGCTTTGCCGGTACCGCACAGGCCTTTGTGCCGGTGGAAATGCTGGCAGACTTCAAGGCCCACATGGAGGCCATTCTCGGTGAGGGCCGCTGCCATGTGCTGAGCATCCGCCCGGAAGGAGGCGCAGTGCTGTGATCTCCACCGCCATCCAGCAGCTCGTGAACTACGGGCTGGACACCGGGCTGATCCTGCCCGATGATGAAATTTACATCCGCAACCAGCTGCTTATGACCATGCAGCTGGACGACTTTACCGCGCCGGAGGGCGAGGTGTGCTATACCGATCTGGAAAGCATCCTCAAAACGCTGGTAGATGATGCCGTTGCCCGCGGTGTGTGCGAGGACAACTCCACCGCCCGCGACCTGTTCGACACAAAGCTCATGGGCGTATTGACCCCGCGGCCCAGCATCGTGCGCGCCAATTTCGAGGAACGCTACGAAAGCGAAGGCCCGCAGGCCGCGACCGACTGGTTCTATAAATTCAGTCAGGACACCGATTATATCCGCCGCTACCGCATCAAGCGCGACCTGAAATGGGTCACCAAGACCCCCTACGGCGATCTGGATATCACCATCAACCTCTCGAAGCCCGAAAAAGACCCCAAGGCCATTGCCGCCGCCAAACTGGCTCCCCAGAGCGCCTACCCCAAGTGCCAGCTCTGCGCCGAGAACGAAGGCTATGCAGGCCGCATGAACCACCCCGCCCGCGAGAATCACCGCATCATCCCTCTCACCATCAACGACAGCGCTTGGAACCTGCAGTACAGCCCCTACGTCTACTACAACGAGCACTGCATCGTGTTCAACAACCAGCA
>ERZ773193.1921-NODE-1921-length-24141-cov-3.855435_pt1 | contig 24141 bp, 18 predicted proteins | sample MGYA00511110_ERZ773193 | MGnify/ENA primary metagenome ERZ773193 (study PRJEB29015, sample SAMEA2737784) | human gut metagenome | biome: human gut; feature: human-associated habitat; material: faeces | place: China | collected 2012 ...
TCACATCGTGGCTGCGCCAAGAGCTGTATCGCGACGCCGTGGAGGCCGAGGGCCACGGTGGCCCCGATGCATATTCGGTCATGGCGCATGATGCCGCCGATGTGGCGCCGGGTGCCGATGGGCTCCTGTGCCTGCCGTACTTTGCGGGGGAGCGTACTCCGCTCAACGATCCCGAGGCACGTGGCGTCTTCTTTGGCCTGACCGGAAGGCATACGCGAGCCCATATGGTTCGCGCCGCCTTGGAAGGCGTCGCGTATACCGTTGCATCCCATGTCGACATTATCGAGCGAGAGCATGGACTGCCAATTGGGCGCATTATGCTTGTCGGAGGTGGAACCAAGAATCCAGTTTGGATGCAGGCTATCGCCGACGTATGCGGGCGCGAGGTCTCGGTTGCCAAGGTTACGGTGGGCGCATGCTTCGGTGATGCCATCATGGCAGCTCTCGCAGGTGGCGCCTATGCATCATGGGATGAACTCGCCCAAGTCCTTGGCGTTGCACAAACAATCGTGCCCGATATGGCTGCCCACGAGCTATATGCGTCGCGTCGTCATATCTTTGACGAATTGTATGTACGCAACCGTGATCTCATGCACGAATTGGTGTAATGCTGCCGAATTGTACTGCCTTCCAAAATAGGGACTGCGTTGTGCGATTCGCATGTCCCTTGGCATTTTTGCCCACAGTGGTTAGCGAAGGTCAAAAACAGAGTGCGCATTTGCTAAAACTACCGACTCGATGCGCTTTGCGTCACAGTTTTTGAGTGAGGCAATGCGCATCGAGGTCCTTGCGAGCGATTTGATGAGCGACTGCGCGCTTGTTTCTGTGTTTGGCTCGGCCGGCGCATCGGTCTCGAGCAGTAGACGGTCGAGTGGAATCTGTCGTGCGTATTCGCGTCCTCGTTTGGACGCGAGCATGCGTTCGTTGACGGAAAAATAACAGCCCGCATTACGCGCGCGGGCGAGTTCGTCCGAAGTACCGCTAAACCAGTGGAAGATGATAACGGGGGAGTCGGAGTTTGGGATGAGTGGTCCATGCGATTCGAGGACGTTCAGTACGGTTCCTGCCGAACGAACAGCGTGAATTGATATCACGCGCCCGGCAAGAGGGTGCTGCGCGAGTGCATCGCAGAGCCGGTCAAATGCCTGTGCTTGTAGCGGCTCGCTTCCGGCAAAACGAGCGGAAAAGTCGAGCCCGACCTCGCCGATATAGCGCTCTTGGGCAGCAACTTCGCAAAGCAGATTGATTTCAGCGTTGCCACATCGTCCGTCGGCGAGCCACCAGGGATGGAGGCCGATGCCGGCAAAGATATTTGAACGGCCGCAGGCGCGCTTCTTGGCGCGTGCAAAGTCGTGCGGATCGACGCCGCAGTCAAATAGAATCAGGCCCAGCGCCGTTGCCTCATCGGCAACGGCGTCCGGGTGAGCCATTAGATCAAGATGGCAGTGTGCATCAAATAACCGGGGCTCCATCTCGGCGCGCTCCGCTAGTCTAGGCGCTGGCCATCGGCGCGCACGCGCTCGGTGCCGCGGCCACTGATCTGACGGATAACCTCGCCGGCGATCATCTGGCCCATGATGGGCGGCATAAAACTGGCAGTTCCCAGCTCGGTGCGCTCGTGGATGTTGAAAGGATCGCGGGGCTGTGTCTTAACCGATTCCTCGCAGCTAAACAGTACGTGTAGGCTCTTGATTCCGCGCTTCTTACATTCTTTGCGCATAATGCGGCTCATGGGGTCACGTACCGTATCGAAGATGTCGGCAAAGCGGAGGCACTCGGGATGGAGTTTGTTGGCCCCGCCCATGGAGCTAACCAAACGGATGTCATGGTCCTGAGCATATTTGGCAATGGTGAGCTTGGCCGAGATGGTGTCGATGGCGTCGACGACGTAGTCTAGCTTGCCACCCGTCTGCTCAGAAACGCTCGCGAAGAACTCGTCGATGTTGTCGCTCAGCAGGTATTCGGTGCGCTTGATAACGCTGGCGGCGGGATTGATGTCGTGGATCATGGCTTCCATCACGTCAACCTTGCGCTTGCCGACGGTGCTGTGAAAGGCGATGGCCTGTCGATTGATGTTGCTGGGCGCGATGATGTCCTTGTCCAGAATCACAAAATGCCCGATGCCGCCGCGGGCAAGTGCCTCGCAGCAGTTAGAGCCCACGCCTCCGCAGCCGAGTATCAGCACCGTGGTGTTGGCGAGCTTGTCGAGTGCCTCGCGGCCCATGATGATCTCGAGCTTGGTGTCGCGTGTCTCGACGAGTGCAGCAGTTTCGGTCATAGACATCCTCCGATGGGGAAGCGAATCGTGTTTTAGCTATCGCCATTATAGGTATTATCGCGATTCCATTTGAGCCCTAGGGGCTTGTTGAAATGAGGCAGGGATTCGCATAAGATGAAGCAGATGGCACCCGTTGCAGCGGGTTAGCCAACTCCCAAACACGTTTGTAGCGTGAGAAGTGGCCGTCTTCGCATTACGCGGGGGCGGCTATTTTTTGAGTATAAGATTAGATAGTTAGACAAACATCTAAATATCGAGTATAGTGTGCGCGTTATGAGAGATGGTGAGAGGAGGTCTTATGCCGGGAGAGGGTTTTAAAGCGCTGGCCGATCCTACACGACGGCGCATTTTAGAACTGCTGCGCGAGGGCAATTGCACGGCCGGGGAGCTTGCCGAGCATTTTGACATCAGCAAGCCGTCGTTGAGCCATCACTTGGCAACGCTCAAAAACGCCGGGTTGGTGACCGACGAACGTCATGGCCAAAACATCGTTTACAGCTTAAACACCACCGTCATGCAGGACTTGATCGGCTGGTTTATGGGTTTTACAAACACGGAAGGTGATAAGGATGAATAACGAAAACAAGGGCATTCACCCCACGGGGGTATCGTCGCGCGTGTGGATTGCGCTGGTCGCTCTGTGCGTCGCCAATGTCGCAGCGCACCTTATGGTGATGCCGAGCTTGCCTGCGCAGATTCCCACGCACTGGGGCGCGAACGGCGCCGTCGACGGTTGGGGTCCTAGCTGGATGGCCTCCGCGCTCGGCGTGCTGCCTCTGGCGCTCCTCGCAATGTTCTGCGTGGTGCCGCGCATCGACCCCAAAGGTGAGGCATATCGAACCTCGGGCAAGTTCTATCAGGGCTTCGTAATCGCCTTCACCTTGTTCATGTGCGCCGTAAGCTGGTTGGGTGAGCTTACGGTCTGGGGCGTGGTGCCGGCGGTCGGTTCGGTCAACGTGCTGATTTCCGGTGCTATCGGTTTGCTGTTCATCGGCGTAGGCAACTACTTGCCGCGTGTGAAGCAGAACTATACGCTCGGTATCAAGACGCCTTGGGCGCTTGCCGATCCCGAGAACTGGCGCCGTACGCAGCGCTTTGGCGGTGCCTGCTTTATGGTGCTGGGTGTTGGCCTGATTGTGATGGGCGTGGCGGGCAGCGTGCTTTCGAGTGAAGTCGTCGCCGCGGTGATTGCGGCTCTGGCGTTTGGTTCGGCCGGAGCTGCCTACGCCTATTCGTATCTGCTGTGGCGTAAATCGCAGCGAGCCGTTCGCTAAGGTTGCGGAAAACTAGCGTACGCAGTTCATAGTATGTTCCGGGGGACTTTTCCCAGGTAGTATTAGGGGGTGTGGGCAACCATGCCCCTTTTTCGTTAAGTTTCAGAGCTGATTTCCTCATTTCGTTTCCACTAAAGCGAAACAAGAATAGGGAAACAGCAGGTAGAAAGGATAGAACAGACATATGGCGGAGTTTATCTACCAGATGTATCAGGCTCGCAAGGCCCATGGCGACAAGGTAATCCTTGACGACGTGACCCTGAGCTTCTACCCCGGTGCCAAGATCGGCGTCGTGGGTCCCAACGGCATGGGCAAGTCGACCCTGCTCAAGATCATGGCCGGCATTGAGGAGGTCTCCAACGGCGATGCCAGGCTCACCCCCGGCTACACCGTGGGTATCCTGCAGCAGGAGCCGCCGCTCGACGACGACAAGACTGTCATCGAGAACGTGCGCATGGCGTTTGGCGATATGATCGCCAAGGTCGATCGCTTCAATAAGATCGGCGAGGAGATGTGCGACCCGGATTGCGACATGGACGCCCTTATGGCCGAGATGGGCAAGCTCCAGGACGAGATCGATGCCGCCGACGGCTGGGATATCGATTCCAAGCTCGGCCAGGCCATGGACGCCCTGCAGCTGCCCGATTCCGACATGCCGGTCAACGTGCTCTCTGGCGGCGAGCGCCGTCGCGTGGCCCTGTGCAAGCTGCTGCTCGAGGCTCCCGACCTGCTGCTGCTCGACGAGCCCACGAACCACCTGGACGCCGAGTCGATCCTGTGGCTCGAGCACTTCCTGCACAACTACCAGGGCGCGGTGCTTGCCGTCACACACGATCGCTACTTCCTGGATAACGTTGCCGAGTGGATCTGCGAGGTCGACCGCGGTCACCTTTATCCCTACAAGGGCAATTACTCCACGTATCTGGAGACCAAGGCCGCGCGTATCGAGGCCCAGGGCAACCGTGACGCCAAGCTCGCCAAGCGCATGGAGGCCGAGCTCGAGTGGGTACGCAGCTCGCCCAAGGCTCGCCAGGCCAAGAACAAGGCCCGTCTGGCTCGCTACGAGGAGATGGAGGCCGAGGCCCGCGCAAGCCAGAAGCTCGACTGGACCGACATCCGCATCCCTGTGGGCCCGCGTCTGGGCAACAAGGTGCTCGAGGCCCATCACCTGCACAAGGAGTTCGATGGCCGCGTGCTCATCGATGACCTTTCGTTCACCCTGCCGCGCAACGGCATTGTGGGCGTTATCGGCCCCAACGGTGTCGGTAAGACCACGCTGTTCAAGACGATTGTGGGCCTGGAGCCGCTGACTTCGGGCGAGCTCGAGGTGGGCGAGACCGTCAAGATTTCTTACGTCGACCAGAACCGTTCCGGCATCGACCCCGACAAGAACCTGTGGGAGGTCGTCTCGGATGGCCTGGACCACATGATGGTCGGAGAGACCGAGGTTCCGAGCCGCGCTTATGTGGCGAGCTTTGGCTTTAAGGGCCAGGACCAGCAGAAGCGCGCTGGCGTACTCTCCGGTGGCGAGCGCAACCGTCTGAACTTGGCGCTTACGCTCAAGCAGGGCGGCAACCTGCTGCTCCTCGACGAGCCCACGAACGACCTCGACGTCGAGACGCTGTCCTCGCTTGAAGCGGCGCTGCTCGAGTTCCCGGGCTGCTCGGTGGTCATCAGCCACGACCGTATGTTCCTGGACCGCGTCGCCACGCACATTCTGGCGTGGGAGGGCACCGACGAGAATCCGGGCAACTGGTATTGGTTCGAGGGCAACTTTGAGGCCTATCAGGCCAACCGCATCGGGCGTCTGGGCGAGGACGCAGCCCAGCCGCATCGTATTCACCGCAAGCTGACGCGCGATTAGCAGCAAGTAGAAAGGCCGCCAGCAAGGGCGGCCTTTCTTGTAGCAAATGCACTGCAGCTATGCCCTGGCTGCTGGTTTGATTCATAATCAAAGTCATCTCTTTGGGATTAAAGCCCGTTTTTGCTATGAGTGATTTTCTAATTCCGTTTAAAACGTAAAGACGTATTGGGTTACAAGGACATAAGCAAATCGAATTGAAATATAACCAGTGCTGTAACGTTACAAAAAAGGTTATAGAATAGGAGTATCTTATAAGTCGCTCCTCTAGAAAGAAGAACATATGCTTTCGCGTCGTCGTTTTCTGCAACTTGTCGCGTCTTCAATTGTCGCCTTAGCCGCACGTCCGAAAGAGGTTTTTGCTTCGACGGGCAATATTGATGGTGAGCAGATACAATTTACTTCAGAAATTGCGCAAGAGCTTGCCGATAAATATATAAAGGGACTCCTCGGCTCTTCGTATACGCCTTCTGACCCTATTCCTTTTGTAGACGTTGATGGGTCCCCGCTTGGCTACATTGTTCCGGTTGTGACATTCAATAGAGCCGCGGGCTATTTGGTTTTAGATGCTTCAGATGATGAAATACTTACGGGATATCGTTTTGGAGACGGCTTAGTCAGCCCTATGGATCGGGGAGGAGATCTTGGTGTTGAGTCTTATTCTTTCAATAACCCAGTCGTAATGATCAATCCATTCGAATTCGGTGTGCAATCTTTGGACGGTTCAATAACAACAAATTGCGGAAGAACAATCCCGGCTGTTTCCATAGAAGGACGGCCTGTCGTTTTATCGAATAAACCTTCAAGCTGGAACGATGTCGTAATTTACGCAACTCAAATGCAGGATTACACAGTATCTGGATTTCGTTCCATTTCTCAGTTTATGTCATATGATGAAAGCGAGATTAAGAGGCTTACTGCCCACTATGCTTGTATGGTGACAGCTTTTTCGAACGTTGCGGAACTGTATGGCATTGCCAATTTATATAGCGACCCTTCGCAATATATGCAGATATGGAATTACACCAATACCCATGCTCTTTCCGATGAAGAACAGACTGTTCCCGGCGTTGTTTTGGGCGGAACGCCGATATCAACCTGTGCAACGGGGTTTACAAATTACTGCGCAAGCAGAGGAAGTACTCTTATCGCCCGCACTGTCTCCTCTCCGGCTATCGCGAGCATTCAAAATGAGATTAACTCTAATAGACCGAATGTTTTACATGCGAGTTTGTACAACGGATCAGCCCATTCTGTAACAGCGGAGGCTTACGCCACACTTACTGGTAAGAAAACTGGAGAGACAAGGCAGATGATTGGCATAGCGGACGGCTGGAATTCATCTTTATCCTTCCTGAAGTATGATCAGAGCTATTATGCGTGGACTTATGGAACGACTTTTTCGAAGTAGGGCGATTCGTCTAGCTCTGTCTTTGGTGCTGATGGCTTCATTGGTGGGCTGTTCAACAAAGGAAGAGATATCGCGCGGAGGTTCCGGAGAAGTGACTGCGACAGGCTCAGGTTCATTAGAAATAGCTGGCGGGCATGCCGATGTGATGTTACAAGGAAAAGGCGTGCTTAGGTCGATTGATGCTGAAGACGCTGTCTGCTCAATAGAGGATTTGAAGACAGGTGAAACTGCATCGTACCGAGTTTCAGATAATGCTGCGAATATGATTGAGTCGATACCGACTGGAGCGCAGGTTTCTTTTAGATACTTTGCTCCGCAACTTGAGGATGAGCTTGCTTCTCTGGTGTCTATATGCGCCGATGACAACTAAAAGGCCTGAATTCAAACGGCCTCGGATGGTCAATTGGCTATCCGAGGCCGTTTTTTACTCGACCGGGGCTTCGACCTTGTCGATGGCCCAGGTGGCTCCGAGGCCGCCGGTGGTGTTGCGGCGAATGCGTACGGTGACTTCGTGGCGTTTGCCGGCCTGTGTGTAGCGCAGGGGGAAGCTCGCGCGGTTACGGCCGGCCTCGATGGTACCGCGCTCGCGAGCGATCCAGTAGTACTCGCCGACGATGCCGAGGGTGTCGGCGCCGTAGGGGAGATAAGTCGACAGCTGGTGCAGCAGCGGGCTAGGGCAGAAGACCTCGGTCGCGAAATCGATGGGGAAGTCCCCGGGGATGGTCGGTGCTGCGGGAGCGGGGTCCGGTGCTGAATTGGGGGCCGGAGTCGGTGCAGGTGTGGGAGCCTGGTCACAGGCGGGTGCGGATGCGGACTCAATGACAGGTGCAGACTCAGATGCCGCTTCTGGCTTAGCTATGGAATCTGTCGGTTCCACGGAGATGGACGTGTCTTCGGTCCCGGTTTTGGCATCGGCCTGCGGAGTGTCCTCTGCCTCGACGTTCGGCTTGGCCTCGACCGGCGTGGATACCATGGTGGTGATGCCGGCGTTGGCGTTCTCGGGGTCATAGACAACCGTGAGCGAGATGGCGGGCTGCGGCGTCTCGGGTTCCGGCGTCGCCTCGGTAGCGTCTTGATTCGCGGGCTCGTCGGACTGGTCGTCCTCGGCGTTGTCGCCAAAGACATCGCTGTTTTGGAACGCAGGCGTCTCGGGTTGGCCGGCGGTTTCTTCGGCTTTCGACTTGGGAACCTCGTTGAGCTCAACGGCGGCTTCCTGCTCAGCCATGACTTCGGGCTCGGTCGTGGCAGCGATTTCAGTTTCGACCTCTGCCGTTACTTCAGCAGTGACTTCAGCCTCTACCTCGGGCTCGGGCTCCGGAGCGACTTCGGCCACGGACTCGGGCTCGGGACGCTTAACGTGCTTGGGACGCACGGCCTTCAGGTCCTTCTCGCCGCGCTTTTTCTTTTTGTAGGACTGCTTGGCGCCCTTGGCGGCCTTGGGCTTGTCCTCGCCCTTGGCAAGGGCAGCATCCCAGGCCTCATTGGCGATGACGGTGGCATACAGACGTCCGCCCTTAAAGACGGTCAGCTTAATGCAGTCGTCGAGTTCCTCGAGCAGCTCGCGCGTGGACTCGAAGCCCAGGTCATAAGCGGTCATATCGCCAGCGGCGAGTGTCTCCTCGACCTGTGTCATAAACGTTTGCTTGCCGCATCCAATCGCATCGCGCAGCAGGCGATACAGATAGATGTGGTTGCCCAGCGATAGCGTGGGCTTAACTATTGTCTTGCTCATGGCAAATCTCCTCTTTACACACCAAAGCATCTTACCATCGCGCAGGGCTTGCCACCTCGGCGCCCAAAGCAAACGGGCGCGACCGTTGCCGGTTCGCGCCCGTTATACAGGTCGGTTATCTGTGAGAGGCGATCGTGCTTAGTTGCCCGATGTCGTGCCTTGGCTCGAGCTGTCGGATGCCGTGCCGGATGCGGTTCCGCTCGAGCTGTTTGTGTTGCTGTTGTCGGTTGAGCCCGTGCCCGATGCATTGCCGCTCGTCTGGTCACCCGTGCTCTGCTGAGAGCCGTCGGTCGTTTGGCTGGAGTCGGTCGTTCCGGATTGTGTGCCGCCGCTGTTCGAAGAGGAATCGGTGCCTTGCAACTGATCAGGGGTGGTCGAGGAAGAATCGGTGGGTGCGGAGTTGGCCTGTGAGTCGTTCTGCTGGCTTTGCGATTGGCCGGCGCTGTCCGCGTCTTGCTCGGTCGTGCGCGACGAAAGGATTGGCTCGGGGCGCTCGCCCAGACCCTCACCGGCGGTGGTTATAAGGATGGCGCCGGCGCAGGCGATAACCGCGACGATGGCGATGGCGATCGAGAAGATGATGACCTTCTTTTGCGTCTGGCTGCGCTCTTCCGCCGCCTTGGCGCGCAGGCTGTTGGGGGCGACGCGCGCCGTGGTCGCGCGTCCCGCGACCTGACGCATCTCCTGCGTAGTCGCGGCGCCGCCCAGGTGCTCCTCGGCATTAAGCTCAACGGGCTCATAGGCGCCGGCGGGGTAGTCGACGGCGGCGTGCGTACCTTTGAGGGCTTCGGCGCTGGCAGAGATAAAGTGGCGGTAGACCTGCGAGGACACAACGGTGATGACCGAGCTCACGGCGGCACCAATTACTGAACCAGCGATACCAATCTTGGAGGCAAGCGCCACGCTCGTGGCGGCAGCTGCGGCGCCGGCGATGATCTGGGGAATGGAAATGTCATCGAACAGGCCCTTTTTGGGCGCGATGGCCATGGTCTGTCCGATGGAATGGTTCTCGTGCACGCCGTTGTTGAGCGATGCCGGCGTCATGACGCGCGTGCGCGGCGCGTCGGTGTACTTGGTTGTCATACGGGGTCCTCCCGGTGTAAATCTGCTTCGTTTCGTGTAGCCATCAGGGTACCCACCAGATGTGAATCATACGTGACATTTAACAGATACCATCAACTCATCAAGGGGGCCTGCTGTCTTTGGTGCAATAGCTTGATGCTAAACTGGATTTATGTTTGCGAGGTGGTTTACGTGATGTACCCGTATATGACATTCGAAGATGGAACCGAGGTCATTCATTCTGACCTGATTACAGATGGCGATATTGAAAAGGTTATCGTGCATTTTGAGCGACCGACGGCAGAGGGCTTCGACTCCGCTCGTTGTGAGTTGCCTTCCTGTTCGTGGACTGACTGGGAAGGGCATTTTACTCAGAGTGAAAAACGAGCTTTCGAAGAGTGTCTGAGCAAATAATTTAGATTAGTTCGAGTTTAGTTCGAATAAAGAAGCTGAATGCGATGACCTAAAGCGTATGCATTTTTAGTATTAGATGCGTATGAAATGGAGGATGTGAATGGATGAGCTAATAGACTTTAAAAAACGATTTCTCAAGAATGGCGAGCTGGTTTCAATTCCAAAAAAGGAAAGCTATAAAAGAATCATGCTGCTATGGGCCGTCTCTTTCTTTGAATTAAATACAAGTTATACGGAGCTTCAGGTTAATCGTGTGCTGTCACAGCTCTATCCTGATTATGCCGTGTTGAGGCGGTACTTGGTTGATTATGGATTCCTATTAAGGGATGAACGAGGCCTGAAATACGAGGTTAATCGTGATGTTCACGGTATTGAGAGCTAGCCGTCCGGTTCGGGTCCTATATATTGCTAGAGGGATAAGCGAAATAGGCAATTGGTGTGCGAATATTGCTTTGCCAATGCTGATTTACGAGGTAACTCACGATGTTTCTGCAACTGCTTTGATGGTCTGCTGCAGATTTGCCCCCTCTCTGTTTTCAGTTGCGCTCGCGCAGCTGCCTCAGAAGATGGGTATCGGGACACTGCAGGCCATGAGATTGGCAGACTTAATTCGCGCGGGATTATTCGTTTGCTATATTTTTGTTGATAGTAAATGGAGTATGTTTGCTATTACGTGCGCGGTATCGCTTTGCCGAACGGTAGAAATGCCCTGCTTTTACTCGTTGTTAAGAGCCAATACGAATAGTATCAATCGCGACGTAATTAATAATTCGTTTGGGTTCCTGCAGAATTTGATGATGGTTCTGGGGCCAGTTGCCGGCGGTTTTGTTGTCGCTCAATTTGGGGCGGAGGCTGTTCTTGCATTAGACGCGCTTTCTTTTGCCGCGTCGTTCTGGTTGCTGCGAGATGTTCCGTCGGTTATCGAGGTTAATGATAAAGAGGGAATAAGCAAAAATGAAAAAAACAGGACTGCATTTAGTGATCTTAGCGCGAAGCACTTGGCAATTGGTTTCCTATTAATCGATATTTCTAGTGGCGTGGCATTCGGCTCTCTGAATTCTCTTTTGCCAGCTATAGCGCAATTGCAATTTGACTCGTCATCGATACAATACGGATTCCTTCAGAGTAGTCTTACAATCGGACTGTTGTTCGGAAATACAATATATGGTCGTTTAATCAGTGGTTCCGATTGCGTTAAATCATATTGTTTTGTGACGTATCTTGCGCTCGGTGCGTATCTGGCGTTTGGCTATCGCTATGCGTCTGGGATATCGTTTATTTTCCTTTTTATCGTCGGTGCCGGAAACGCCATTCAAGATGTGCTTCTCATAACATCGCTGCAGGATTTGGCGAGAGACGGATCTGAATCGATAAGCCTGTTTTCAATTAGGGAGTCTTTGCAATCGGTTGCTGTTGTTATTTCAACACTTCTTGTTTCGCTGTTCACGAGCATCGCGATGTTCTCAATTCTCGTTACAGGACTTGGTGTATTTTCAATTATGATGGTAGTTGTGTTTCAATTGAATTATTTGCGAAAGATGTGACGTTGATATGCCTAAAACGCTTTTAGTATTTCCCCCAGGATGGAGTCCAGTGGGGCCGTATCTTGCCTTGCCTGTTTTGAAGTCATATCTTCAAGAGGTTGAACAATACAAAGTTGACATTGTTGACTTAAACGTGGAATTTTACGATGACCTCCTATCTTTTAGACATGTCGAAGAGTGCTGTAAAAGGTATCGGGAATCAAAGGATTCGTTTAGTTCGAATGTTCAATTAACAATCGAGTTGATACAAAAGTCGGCACTTAATGTTGACGAGGCAAAAGATATTTTCAGATCGAAGAGATACTTTAATCTAAAAGAAAGACAATATGCTGAAAACATTTTTAGAAATGCACTCTATATCATAAATCACGTCTCATATGGAGTTAAATACACGTTCAACTCCATAGATCTGCCCTATGATTATTATTCGACACCAGAAATAATGAAATCGCTTGCGGATACCTTGCATAATCCGTTTATTTCCTTCTATGAAACTGCCTTTCTTAAGCGTATTCAGAGGGAAAAATTCGAGTTTATTGGGATTTCGGTGAGCGGCTGTTTCCAATTGATTTCTGCAGTTACGTTAGCGAAACTGATTAAGGAAGAATGTCCATCTGTTAAACACGTCTCATTGGGCGGCAATTACATTACTCGTTTAGCAGATGACTGCATGAAAGAATGGCATCCCTTTTTTGAATACATTGATTCGATAATGATGTATGACGGCGAAGAGCCGCTTGCACGTCTTCTTGAGGCTCTTGACTCTGGTGATGACAATCTCGACTGTGTTCCAAACCTTTGCCATGCTAAAGGTGGAAAGATATATAAAAACCATCGGATTGAGCAAACATTTATCAACGATACAGTTCCCGATTTCGATGGCTTCGCCCTTTCTAAATACTTCATGCCTGAGTTAATATTGCCGGTTTATTCCTCTAGGCAGTGTTTTAATCATTGCGCCTTCTGCACCATTCCCGGTGCCACCGGTGGTTGTTACCGAAAGATGCCTATATCGAGAGTATTTGAAATAATGTGTCGGTTAAATGAAAAATACGGCACGAGAGTTTTCTCTTTTGTGGATGAAACATTCGAAGGCAAAAGAATGGAGCAACTCGCGGATGAAATAAACGCATCGGGAAAAACGTTTTTCTGGCATGGAGAAACGAGGTTCTCTCCAACCCTAAGTACAGAAGTTTTTAACAAGATATACCAAAGTGGATGTAGGCAGATTCAGTTTGGCCTCGAGTCATACAACCAAAGAGTTCTTGATCTAATGAAGAAGAACACGAGAGTTGATTGGATTGATCGCAATGTCCATGATTGTCTCAATGCGGGTATTCCTGTTCATCTATTTTTTATGATTGGCTTTCCGACCGAAACTAAAGAAGAGGCTCTGAACACCTTAGCTTATACAGAGAATGTTTTGAATTATTCAAAACAGGTATGTGGTGTTCCATATTCCACGAGAGGATTTACGAATTTTGGTCTCGTTATGGGGTCGGATGTTTGGAATCATCCCGATAAGTATGGTGTCTCTGTAATGCCGAAGTCCCAATATGAGGATTTGCGCCTCGAAGTGGATTATGTTTCAGGCACTGGTTTAACTTTAAATGAAGCAAAATCCTTATCTGATGAGCATCATATTGATTTTTATATGCAAGAGGTCATAAACGGTAGCGACACAATTGACTTGCCCCAGCGGCTTCATATTTCAGAGGTGACCTGGATCCTAGATTCTATTCACGCTGTCAGGTATAAGGGACATTTGACCAAAGTAAAGCGACGGCTAACTAGTCTAAATCCAGCTGATCGAATCTGGCTGGATTCCAAGACCTCTGTCGTGCTCGTTGAGCCATTTGCCTACTTCTATAATTCTGAATACCATCATGTCTATGCTGTTTCCCAGTTGGTATACCTTAAGTTGGCCCGTTTATTGGAGGCCGATTGTAGCATTTCTCTTATTCTTGATCAGGGCGACCTCGAGCTGACAAGGGCGATAGAAGAACTGTTGCATTATGGATTGCTGAATACAAATATCGATGCCGATTATGTAATGCACGATAACGGTTTTCAATTGGTTAAAAGTTCGTTTGTTAAAGAAGTCGGACGCTCAAAAGAGGGGTTAAGAGTACTGCTGAGTTGTGCCACCCATAGAATGTGTGCGGTTAATGATTTTTCGTTCGCTTTGCTTTCGTTGTTTGAAAAGCCGATTACTAAGAACGAGGTGCGCGACATTTTGAAAAAAGAGGGACTATCGACAAACGAGGAGCAATTAAACAAGTTGGTTGATAATTGCATGAAAGCAGATATACTACAATTGATTAGATAGAGGAGGTTTCTGCATGGACGTTATTAACAAAGATCTCTTGGAGCAACTGAAAGAGTCTCAGGAAGAGGGCGTCGTGGTAGAAGTGTTCGACTTTGAGGACTACATGGATAAATTCTGCCATTAGTTTCGGAATTAACTTGCCTCGCTTAAAGGAGAAGTCGATTATCGATTTCTCCTTTTTTAATTAAAGATATTTTTGGAATACATGCTCTTAGCACAGGTTGGCGTCTCAGTAAACTGAGAGGTTGCTTTGGCTAGTTAGAGATATGTGAACGTCCGTTAGACTGAATCTCAGGGTAGAAGGGGCCTCCAGTGTCCAGATCAACAAGGCAATGCTGCGTTTCGGCTAATAAGAACGATGGCTTTTTGCGTGTGGCGGCGGCGTCGCCGCAGATTCGCGTGGCCGATGTCGAGGGTAATGCCGAGGTTACGCTGGCAGCTGTTCGCAGAGCTGCCGAGCGCGGCATTCGCGCGTTGGTGTTGCCCGAGCTTAATCTGTGCGGCTATACCGCGGCCGATCTGTTCCATAACCGCACACTGCTGCATGCCTGCGAGGCGGCACTTGTGCACATCCTTGATGAAACCCGTGAGTTGCCGGTCGTCTTTACCATCGGTCTTCCCGTTGCAGTTGCCGAGAATATCTACAACTGTGCCGCCGTGTGCTGCGCGGGCGAGCTTTTGGGCCTCACGGCCAAGAAGTATTTGCCCAACTATGGCGAGTTCTATGAGCGCCGTTGGTTTGCTCCGGCGCCTGCGGATCCCGTGTGGGTTGAATTTGCCGGTCAGGGTCCGGTCCCGCTGGGTTCGGGGCTTGTCTACCGTTGCTGTGATGAGGGCGCCGAGGACCTGGTGCTGGGCGTTGAGGTCTGTGAGGACCTGTGGGTGCCGGCGCCCCCTTCGACCGAGATGGCGCTTGCCGGTGCGACGGTGATTCTCAACTCGTCGGCCTCTGACGAAATCATCGGTAAGGCAGATTACCGCCGCAGCCTTATCTCTAACCAAAGCGCGCGCCTGTACTGTGCCTATGCCTACGCGGATGCGAGTGAGGGCGAGTCCACGACCGACATGGTCTTTGCGGGCGAGAACCTCGTCTACGAAAACGGCTCCAAGCTCACCGCGACCAAACTGCTTACCTGTGATATGGCCATCGCCGACGTTGACCTTGACCGCCTGGTTGCCGAGCGCCGTCGCTCGACGACGTGGACGCGCGCGGACGATGCGCCGGAGGCCACGACCGTTGAGTTCTCTTTTGAGGGCGTGCTGACAGACGAACCTGTCCTACGCGATGCACTCGGCATCGACCGTGTCTTCCCCCGCGCGCCCTTTGTGCCGGCCGACCATGGTGACCTTGCCGAGCGTTGCGAGACCATCCTCGACCTGCAGACCGCCGGCCTCAAGACCCGCCTGGCCCATACGGGCACCAAGGCTGCAGTCATCGGTCTTTCGGGCGGCCTGGACTCCACGCTGGCACTGCTTGTGACCGTGCGCGCCTTCGATGCACTGGGGCTGCCGCGCACCGGTATCACGGCCGTGTCCATGCCCGGCTTTGGCACGACGCATCGCACCAAGTCGAATGCCGAGTCGCTCGCTCGCGACCTAGGCGTGAGCTTCCGCGAAGTCTCGATCCATGCAGCCGTGGAGCAGCATTTTAAGGACATCGAGCACGATCCGGCCGTGCAGGACGTGACCTACGAGAACAGCCAGGCCCGCGAGCGTACGCAGATTCTGATGGATCTGGCCAATCAGGCCGGCGGTTTTGTCATCGGCACGGGCGACCTGTCGGAGCTGGCGCTCGGCTGGGCTACCTACAACGGCGACCACATGAGCATGTACGCCGTCAACGCGAGCGTGCCCAAGACGCTTGTGCGCCATCTGGTGCGCTATGCCGCTGATGTTTTTGGCGGGCGTATTGCCGAGGTCTTGCTCGATATCCTCGATACGCCGGTGTCCCCCGAGCTTCTGCCGCCCACGGGCGACGGCGAGATTGCGCAGAAGACTGAGGATTTGGTGGGCCCGTACGAGCTGCACGACTACTTCCTCTACTACCTGCTGCGTTTTGGCTTTGAGCCGGGCAAGATCTACCGCATGGCGCTCAAGAGCTTCGAGGGCGTCTACGACGCCAAGACCGTCCACACGTGGCTACGTACGTTCTACCGTCGCTTCTTTGCCCAGCAGTTTAAGCGCAGCTGCCTGCCCGATGGTCCCAAGGTGGGCTCGGTGACGCTCAGCCCGCGCGGCGATTGGCGTATGCCGAGTGACGCTAGCTCGCGTCTGTGGCTTGCGCAGATCGACGCGCTCAATCCAGTTGACTAAGGTTGGCTAAATTGAACCAATACGGGGGTTGCAAGCGTTACACTTTTGCAATCTGATGGCCCGTATCGCGCGGCGCTCTTGTCGGAGCGCCGCGTTTTTTATATCGAAAGGTGGCACCATGCAGGCATCGCAGCGTCTCGACCGCTTTGGCGCGGAGGTCTTCGCCTCGCTCAACAACAAGCTTCTCGCGCTGAAGGCTCAGGGCAAGACCATTTACAACATGAGCGTGGGCACGCCCGACTTTAAGCCGTACGACCACGTGGTCGAGGCGCTCACGCAGGCAGCCCAAGATCCCGAGATGTGGAAGTATGCCCTGCGCGACCTGCCCGAACTCAAGCAGGCCGTGTGCGATTACTATGAGCGCCGCTTTGGCGTTTCGGGCATTACGCCGTCCATGGTGCAGTCGTGCAACGGCACGCAGGAGGGCGTGGGTCATTTGGGCCTGGCCCTGCTCGATCCGGGCGACACCATTCTGGTTCCCGATCCGTGCTACCCGGTCTTTGAGGCGGGTGCCAAGATCGCCGATGCCAAGCTCGAATACTATCCGCTGGTTGCCGAGCATAATTACCTGCCCTATGTGGCGGGTATTGATCCCGAGGTGGCCGATCGTGCCAAGTATATGATCGTGTCGCTGCCCGCGAACCCGGTCGGCTCGGTGGGCACGCCCGAGGTCTACGAGGAGATTATCGCCTTTGCCCGCGAGCATGATCTGTTGATCGTTCATGACAACGCGTACTCCGACATCGTGTTTGACGGCGAGCCCGGCGGCAGCTTCTTGCAGTATCCCGGTGCGCTCGAGGTGGGCGTTGAGTTCTTCTCGCTCTCCAAGTCGTTTAACGTCACCGGTGCGCGTATCGGCTTTTTGGTCGGCCGCGAGGACGTGGTCTCTGCCTTTGCCAAGCTGCGCAGCCAGATCGACTTTGGCATGTTCTTCCCGATTCAGAAGGCCGCCATCGCCTGCCTGAACGGTCCGCGCGATGAGGTCGAGGCGCAGCGTCTGAAGTACCAGGAGCGCCGCGATGCCCTGTGCGACGGTCTTGAGGGCCTGGGCTGGGAGCGTCCCAACGCACATGGCTCTATGTTTGTGTGGGCCAAGCTTCCCGGTGGTCGCACCGATTCCATGGCGTTTTGCGAGGAGCTCATGGAGAAGGCCGGCGTTGTGGTGACGCCGGGCGCGAGCTTTGGTCCTTCGGGCGAGGGGCACGTGCGCATGGCGTTGGTCCTGCCGCCCGATCAGATTGCTTTGGCTGTCGAGGCCATTCGCGAGGCGGGCCTGTATTAGAAAGGTATTTCGGCTCGTCAATAGCTCGAAACCGATTTCGTACAGTTATTTTACGAATCCTGCAAACAATTTCGGTAAACGGTCGATTTTTGGCTGCGAATAGGGGCATAATCAAAGTCCCGATTGGATGTATTGGGATTACGGCAAGCCGCTCGGGTCGTTCCCGGGCGGCTTGTTTGTGGAGAGAGATGGGAGTTTCTAATGGTTAACGAGAAGAAAGTCGCTATTGTCGGCTGCGGTTTCGTCGGTTCGTCTTCGGCGTTCGCACTGATGCAGAGTGGTCTGTTCTCCGAGATGGTCCTCATCGACGTGGACAAGAACCGTGCCGAGGGTGAGGCCCTGGATATCGCGCATGGCATGACGTTTGCCGAGCCGATGAAGATTTACGCCGGCGATTATTCCGATGTCGCGGACGCCGCCATGATCGTCGTCACCGCTGGCGCTGCCCAGAAGCCCGGTGAGACCCGCCTGGACCTGGTCAACAAGAACGTAAACATCTTTAAGTCCATTATCCCCGAGATTAAGAAGTCCGGCTTCGACGGCATTCTGCTAATCGTCTCCAACCCGGTTGATGTTCTGACCTATGCTGCCATCAAGATGTCCGGCCTGCCCGAGGGCCATGTCATCGGCTCCGGCACCGTGCTCGACACTGGCCGTCTGCAGCAGATGCTTGGTGCTCACGTCGAGGTTGACCCGCGCGATGTCCAGGCCTATGTCATGGGTGAGCACGGCGACTCCGAGTTTGTCGCTTGGTCCAGCGCTCAGGTTGCCGGCGTGCCGCTGAACACCTTCTGCGAGCTTCACGGTCATCTGGAGCATGAGACCGCCGAGAAGCGCATCGCCGAGGACGTCAAGAACTCCGCCTACACCATCATCGAGAAGAAGCACGCCACCTACTACGGCGTCGCCATGGCTGTCAAGCGCATCTGCACCGCTGTTATGCGTGACGAGCAGACCGTTCTGCCCGTTTCCTCGCTCATGGTGGGCGAGTATGGCCTGTCCGATCTGGCCATCTCCATGCCGACCGTCGTCGGCCGCGATGGCGTTGTCTGCCGCGTCCCCGTGCCGCTGAACGATGACGAGCAGCATGAGCTCACCGCCTCCGCAAAGGCCCTCAAGGACATCATCGACAGCGTCGACTTCTCCTGCTAAATCAAGCTCTTTTGGGCAACAGGCTACAATGAAAGGCGTCCGGGCCACACGGTCCGGGCGCCTTTTTGGTGCGAGGGGGTCAGGTTACTTTGCACCACCCCAATGCACCATAGTTGATGGGAGGGCCATGTCGGATTCGCCTAATTTTTTGACCTATGCCCAGACGGCGTTTGATCCGTTTGAGGAGCGGCCGTTCTGCGCGGTGGATAGCCTGGTCTTTGCGTGGTTGTCCTATTTGCGTTTGCCGGGTGATATGGCGGATCTGACGAACTGGCAGGGCCTAGACGTACGCGAGCTGCTTCGTGCCGAGTGCTACCGGGACATGATTGGCGACCTGTGGGATCCAGAGGGGAGCAGGGCCTTGTTGGAGGCCGTGGCAGCAAGCCCTCGCTACCGTGGCGTGCACGTTTGCGGCTATCGTACCGTGAGTGATGCCGAGACGACGGAGCAGTTTGCGGCTATGACGTTCCGATTTCCGGCGGGGTTTAGCTATCTTTCCTTCCGGGGGACCGACAGCACGATTGTGGGCTGGAAAGAGGACTTTAACATGGCGTTCCGGTGTCCTGTGCCGGCCCAGGAATCCGCGGCGCGTTATGTGGACGAGGCAGCGGATACGATTGACGGGCCGCTTTTGTGCGGAGGTCATTCCAAGGGTGGAAACCTTGCGGTGTACGGTGCGGCGATGTGCTCCGATGTCGCCCGTGAGCGAATCGAACGGGCGTATTCCCATGATGGTCCGGGCTTCGTCGAGGAGTTTCTGAACGGCAACGCTTTCGCTGATCTATCCAGCCGAATCGACAAGACGCTACCTCGGTCGTCGATTTTTGGCATGATGTTCGAGACGCAGGAGGACTATGCCATCGTTGAGAGCACCGAGTTCAGCCTGCTGCAGCACAATCCCTTTAGCTGGGTGGTTGATGGTCGCGACTTCGTGTACTGTGAGCGCCTGTCCGCCGGTGCTCGATACGTTGATGGCTCCATTCGCGAGATGCTGCTTGCAGTGGGGCCTGCCGAGCGCGAGCGTTTTGTAGATGCGTTGTTCTCCGTGTTTGAGGCTACGGGTGCCGAGCGGTTTGCGGATATCGCCGGGAATCTGCGCGAGAGCCTGCCCGTGATGCTCCAGGCTGCGCAAGGTTTCGACAAGGATACGCGACGCTTTGTCTCGCAGGCCATCGTGGCAATCCTTAAGTGCGCACTGCTGCCCAAACGACCCCAGATCGACATGTCCGCTGCCGGTAAGAGTCTGGCAGAACAGCTCGAGGCTTGGCAGTCCGAGCTTCTGCGCTAGCCATTGGTGCAAAGCAACCTGTCCCCGATGCACCAATCTTCGATGCGCTCGGGGAGGGCTCGACCGCTATACTGGTTCGTGCCGAAATCGATCTAGAACGGAATGCCGTATATGAAAATCAATCACGCGATTCTGCATATCCTGGACTTTGACTCTGCCGTCAACGTCATGAGCCAGCGCGAGCTCGATATCGAGAGTCGTACCGTGCGCAACTTCGTGACCACGCATCTGCGCCGCGCACGTACCTCGGCCGACAATAAACGCGCCACGTTTGCCGAGAACTCTGCGTTTGGCGGCGAGCTCAAGGGCTATTTCTTTGGCGAGCGCGAGTTCGTGGACCTGTCGCAGCAGATCGCGGAGTTCATCTCTTCCGAGCTCACCAAGGCCGAGAAGGCTGAGTCCACCGACGTGCTCGTGGCCGATTTTGACGACGATGAGGATGCCCGCTGGTTTGCCGTGATGCTGCTGGGCTCCAAGCAGGCTTTTATGCACGAAGTGGGCCGCGAGGAGGGGGAGGTGCGCAACGACATTGCGCGCCACTACGCCATTCTGCCGAACCCCTCGCAAAAGGTGCCGAGCTATGCCATCGTGCGCGCGAGCACCATGGAGATCGGCTACGTGGACAAGAAGCGCAAGATTGCCGGCGAGGACCGTATGCTTATCCCCGATGGCCTGCTGCAGTGCGACACGGGCGTATCGGGCAAGGAGGTCATCGACACCGTGACGCGTGTGGTTGAGGAAGTCGCCGAGGAGCACGGCGCCAACACGGCCGTGGCACTCGCCAAGGTTAAGGCCGCTGTGGCCGAGAAGGTCGAGGATGACGAGGAGCTTCCGCCCTGGGATATCGTCGATGAGGTCTTTGAGGACGAGCCGGTCATCAAGGAAAGTGTGCGCGCGGCACTGACCGAGGAGAAGGTTCCCGAGCGCGTTCCCGTGGAGCGCAAACAGGTCGAGCGCGCGGCGGTGCGCAATCATAAGATTCGTACCGATACGGGAATCGAGATCAGCTTCCCGGCCGAGATGGGTTCGAACTCCGAGTACATCGAGTTTGTCAACGAACCCAACGGCCTCATCTCCATCGAGCTCAAAAACATCGGCAGCATCGAGAATCGATAAGTTGCGTTACGCCTGCAGCGAGAAAGCGAAGGCCGAAGCCCCCTTGGAGCTTCGGCCTTTTTGTTTAGGGCTGAATTGCCCTACAGGTTGAGCATACGTCAGCGAAAACGACCCAGAGCGAGCAAGGTGACGTGAAAGAGGAGGGCATTGACCTTCTGGTCATGCCCGACGATTGAACGTCAGATTGCCGCACTGGGTCGTTTGCAGCGTCGACTAGTTACGCGGTTTGGTAAAACCGCGTAACCCTACAGCTGGCGCAGGCCTTCTTCGAGGCCAGTCTTGCTGTCGGTCTGGGCGTCGCGCATCTTGATGACGCGGGCGGGGACACCGGCCACGACGGCACCGGCGGGGACGTCCTCGACGCACACGGCGCCGGCGGCAACGACAGCACCCTTACCCACGTGCACGCCCTCCAGGACCACAGCATTGGCGCCGATCATGACATCGTCCTCGATGATGACGGGCGTGGCGCTGGCGGGCTCCACGACGCCTGCCAGCACAGTGCCGGCGCCGATGTGGCAGTTCTTGCCCACGGTGGCGCGGCCGCCCAGCACGGCGCCCATGTCGATCATGGAGCCCTCGCCGATGACGGAGCCGATGTTGATAATGGCGCCCATCATGATGACGGCGCGGTCGCCGATCTCGACGCGGTCGCGAATGATCGCGCCCGGCTCGATGCGGGCATTGATGCCCTTAAGGTCGAGTATGGGGACGGCGGAGTTGCGGCAGTCATTCTCGACGTCGTAGTAGTCGATGGAGTCGGCATTGGCATCGAGGATGACCTTGAGCTCATCCCAATCGCCAAAGACGGTCTTGCCACGACGGCCGCCGTAGACGTGCGCATCGCCCCAGGCAACCTTCATGCCGGGCTTCTCGCGCACATACAGCTTGACGGGCGTCTTTTTGGGCGCGGTGGCGATGTAATTGATGATCTCCTGGGCATCCATCTCGGCTGCGTTACTCATTTGCTGTTTCTCCTTTGCGTGGGTACGGTAGATAGTTGGTTAGGCAAACATGACCTGGTCGAACGTATAGAAGCCGTGCTCGCGGGTGACGAGCTTCTGCGCGGCGGCCAGTGCGCCGTTGACAAAGATCTGACGGCTCGTGGCGCGATGCGTGAGCGTGACTTCTTCGTCCTGGCCAAAGAAACTCACTTCGTGCACGCCGGCAACGGTGCCGCCGCGCAGCGAGTGCATGCCGATCTCTTTGGGGTCACGCGCTCCGCACATGCCCTCGCGGCCATAGACGGGGTGATAACCTGCCTCGGGTTCGGCTTCGACGACGGCGTCGAGCAGCAGCTTGGCAGTGCCGCTGGGGGCGTCGACCTTTTGGTTGTGGTGCGTCTCGACAATCTCGCAGTCAAAGCCAGGCAGTTCGCGCGTGGCCTGTGCCACCAGATGACGCAGGGCCGCGATGCCGATGGAGTAGTTGCCGGAGTGCATGACGCGGGCGCTCTGACCCAGCTCGCGCAGGCGATCCATCTGCTCGGGTGTGTAGCCCGTGGTGCCCGAGACCAACGCCGCGGCCGTGCGCTCGACATAGGCGACGACGGCATCGAAGGTCGCGATGTTCGAGAAGTCAATGATCACGTCGGCTTCCGGGGCGCTCTCGAGCTCAGACAGGTCAAAACCGATCTGGGCCACAATGTCGAAAACGGGCTGCCCAGCGGCATCAACGGTGCCCTCGGCAGTAGTGCGGATGAGCGAGCCCATGCGGCCCGTTCCCATAATGACGATCTTAATCAAGCAGACCAGCTCCCTTCAGAGTATCGGTAAGCGCAGCGCGCGTGTCGTCTGCCATGGGGCACAGCGGCATGCGGTAGTTGGCTTCGATCATGCCCATCTGGGCGAGTGCCTCCTTGACGGGGATGGGGTTGACCTCACTAAAGAGGGCGTTGATGAGCGGCTGGCCGGCAATCTGGATATCGCGGGCGCGCGCTACGTCGCCGTCCAGATAAGCGCGGCACATGTCGTGCACGAGCTGCGGCTGTACGTCGGCCCACACGCTGATGGTACCCGAAGCGCCTAGGCTCATGAGCGGCACGGTGAGTGCATCCTCGCCCGAGTACATGCGGAAGTCATCGGACAGCAGATGGGCGATCTTGGCCGCGTAGGCGACGTTGCCCGAGGCCTCCTTGATGCCCATGATGTTGGGGTGCGCGGCCAAGCGCTCTACGTTGCGCTCGCTGATGCCGCAGCCACAGCGGCCGGGGATGTTGTACAGAATGCAGGGGATGTCCACGGCGTCGGCCACGGTCTTAAAGTGCTGGTAGATGCCCTCTTCGTTAGACTTGTTGTAGTAGGGGGTAATGAGCAGCAGACCATCGGCGCCCAGGCCCTGGTAAGTGAGCGACTTAGTGAGCATGGTCTGCGTGGAGTTAGAGCCCGAGCCGGCGATGACGGGGACGCGGCCCGCAACCTGCTTGACCACGGCGGCGACAACGGAGTTGTCCTCGTCGTCGGTCATCGTGGCACTCTCTCCGGTGGTGCCCAGGGTGAGGATGGCGTCAGTGCCATTTTGCAGGTGGAAATCGATAAGGCGCTCGAGTGCATCAAAGTCGACGCTGCCGTCCTTTTTAAACGGCGTGACAAGGGCGACGATCGAACCCTCGAGGTTGCGGATATCCATGTTCTTCTCCTTCGCTTCCGCGATCTGGATGCGTTTGTTCCATTGGGCAGCGACGGCCAGGCGCTCGTCCTGGGCGCGACGGCGGGCGGCATCGGCGCGCGACTTGGCCAGTAACTCTCGGCCGTACGGCAGCACGTCGAGCGTGGCAAAGTAATCGCCCGGGCGCTCGGCGCGGCGGATGAGGTCGGCCGAGCCATCGGGGCGCAGCAGCACCTCGGCGGAGCGCAGACGGCCGTTGTAGTTGTAGCCCATGGAGTAGCCATGCGCGCCGGTATCGTGGATCACGAGCAGGTCGCCCATGTCGATATGCGGCAACTCGCGATCAATGGCGAACTTGTCATTGTTCTCACACAGATTGCCCGTGATGTCGTAGGTGTCCGTAACGGGTGCTGCGGTCTTGTCGGCGCCACCCGGCTGTCCCATCACCGTAATGTGGTGGTAAGCGCCATACATGGCA
>ERZ773193.1939-NODE-1939-length-23975-cov-5.745401_pt1 | contig 23975 bp, 17 predicted proteins | sample MGYA00511110_ERZ773193 | MGnify/ENA primary metagenome ERZ773193 (study PRJEB29015, sample SAMEA2737784) | human gut metagenome | biome: human gut; feature: human-associated habitat; material: faeces | place: China | collected 2012 ...
AGAAAGGAAAGAGTCATCTGACTCAACATAATATATGACTCATAAAAAATTAATTATAACGGAGAAACCAAGTGTTGCGCAGGAGTTCGCACGGATTCTTGGTGTATCAGGCAGAAATGACGGATACATAGAAAATAGTGATTACGTCATTACCTGGTGTGTCGGTCATCTTGTCGAGATGGTCTACCCGGAGGTATATGATGAGAAGTATAAAAAATGGAAGTTAGAGGATCTTCCTTTCCTTCCAAAAGAGTACAAATATGATGTGATCCCGGCGGTCAGCAAACAGTATGATGTAGTACATAAAATGCTGCACCGCGAAGATATTGATACTGTCTACTGGGCAGGGGATGCCGGAAAAGAAGGACAGACCATTGAGGAAAACATCCGTATGTACGGCGGTGTCCGCGAGGGGATGAAAGAGCTGCGCGTCTGGATCGATTCCCAGACAGAGGAGGAAATCAAGCGGGGTATCCGCGAAGCAAAGCCGATGTCGGATTATGCAAACCTCGGAAAATCCGGCATTATGAGGACCATTGAGGATTACGCGATGGGAATCAATTTTTCCCGTGCAATGTCTGTGAAATATGGAAATCTTTTAAATGATGCGGCAGGGACGAGAAACTATACTGCAATTGCAGTCGGACGTGTCATGACCTGCGTGCTCGGTATGGTCGTGATAAGAGAGCGTGAGATCCGCAATTTTGTGGAAACACCATTTTACCGTGTAGTCGGAAGTTTCACGGATGCGAACATCGAGGCGGAGTGGAAAGTGGTAGAAGGTTCTAAATACTTTGAATCTCCATTATTGTATAAGGAAAACGGATTTAAAAAGCAGGAGTCTGCGGAAAACTTAATACAGGAACTTTCCGGGAAAACAGCGGTTGTGGAATCTATTGAGCGTGGAACTTCCAGAAAGAAAGCACCGCTTCTTTTTAACCTCGCAGAACTGCAGGCGGAGTGTTCGAAGCGCTTTAAAATCAGTCCGGATGAGACATTGCAGGTGGCACAGGATCTCTATGAGAAAAAACTGACTACTTATCCAAGAACGGATGCGCGTGTTCTCTCAACGGCAGTGGCAAAAGAAATCGGAAAAAATATCAGCAGACTGAAAGGCTATGAGCCGGTGCAGGGGTATGTGGAGCGTATCATGAAGGAAGGACTTCATTACAACATTGCGAAGACCCAGTATACGGATGACTCGAAAATTACCGATCACTATGCGATTATTCCGACCGGACAGCTCACAGAGCTGCGTTCTTTAAATGAACTGCAGAGAAGTGTGTATGATCTGATCGTCCGCCGTTTCTTAAGTATTTTTTATCCGGCAGCAGAATATCAGACGGTAAAACTTGTGGTGGCCGTCGGAGAGGAAAAACTTTTTGCCGGTGCAAAAGCATTAAAGGCGCCGGGATTTTTAGAGATTGCAGGAAGAAAACAGGAAGAAGAAAAAGAAGGCAGCAACAAAGAGGATAATGAGGAGACGGATAGTCCGGGGCTTCTGGAACTGGCAGATCAGTTGACTAAGGGGCAGGAACTGCCGGTCAATGGTTATTCTCTAAAAGAGGGAAGCACGAAGCCACCGAAACGCTACACTTCCGGTTCGATGGTGCTTGCGATGGAAAATGCCGGACAGCTGATCGAGGATGAAGAACTGCGTGCACAGATCAAAGGCTCCGGAATCGGAACTTCTGCCACCCGCGCAGAGATCATCAAAAAACTGGTGCGCATCGGTTACCTGCACTTGAATAAAAAATCACAGATTCTGTCGCCGGAGGTGTTGGGCGAGATGGTTTATGAAGTCGTAAATATGACCGTCCCGGCACTTTTGAATCCGAAAATGACTGCTTCGTGGGAAAAAGGACTTGACGGTATCACGCGCGGAACGGTGATCATGGAAGATTACCGGGAGAAACTTGAGGATTTTATCCGAAAAGAGACATTAAACATGGTGGAACGGAATCTGACGTCACAGCTTGTGGCACAGATCCAGCCGTTGACCGGAAAGGGCGCAAGAGGCATTGCGGCAAAGAAAAAGCTTGGCATTGCCTGTCCGGTCTGTGGCGCGGAGCTTGTAACGACACCGTTTGGCTATGGGTGCAGCAATTATAAAAAAGACAGCACTGGCTGTGGCTTCTCCATCGGAACGATTGCAGGGCGTGATCTTTCGGAGGAGGAGTTCCGGGATTTGATTACAAAAGGAAGAACGGATGTTCTGGATGGTTTTGTCTCCAAATCGAAGAAGAAATTCCCGGCAGCACTCGTTTTACAGAAGGATGAGGAGGGAAAAATCAATATCAGTTTTGATTTTTCGGCAAATGAACCACAGGTGGTGGAAGGAATCAAATGCCCGTCCTGCGGCGGTGACATTGTGACGACAGTCTACGGGTTCCGGTGTATCCATTATGACCGGGAGAAAGAGGACAGTTGTGATTTCTCTGTCGGAAAAATTGCAGAGAAAAGTCTGAATGTGTCACAGCTCACAGAACTCGTTACGAATGGAAGAACCGGAACAATCCGCGGCTTTAAATCAAAAAATGGAAAGAGATTTGACGCCTGTCTCTGTCTGGAAAAAGATGAAAACGGTAAAGCGGTTATAAAATTTGATTTTGAACATGTGGAAGCAAAAAAAGTAAAAGATGTTGTCTGTCCGCTCTGTGGAGGTGAGATCGTCCAGACACCGTTTGGGTTTGGATGCGCAAACTATTCCAAAGAGAATCCGGAAAGCTGCCGTTTCTCCATTGGAAAAATGGCAGAGAAATCACTGACAGAATCACAGGTCAGAGAACTTTTGACGAACGGAAGAACCGGGACAATCCGCGGTTTCAAGTCGAAAACCGGGAAAAAATTCGATGCACGCGTGGCGTTGAATCGAGATGAAGCCGGAAAAGTGACCGGGTTAAAATTCGATTTCACGGATTTAGAGCCGGTAAAAGTGAAGGATGTTGTCTGTCCGCTCTGCGGCGGTGAGATCATCCAGACACCGTTTGGGTTTGGATGCGCCAATTACTCCAAAGATAACCCGGAGAGCTGCAAATTTGCAATCGGAACAATCGCGGGTGTGAAGTTAAAAGAGGCGCAGGTGAAAGAATTGCTGCTCCGCGGCAAAACGGAAGTCATCAAAGGTTTTATCGCAAAGACAGGCATGATGTTTGATGCACCGTTAAAACTCACGCCGGAAGGTCAGGTGACGTTTGATTTCCCGGAGAAACCAAAGCCTGTAGACACGACTTTAAAATGCCCGAAATGTGGACAGTATATGAAAAAATCCCAGTGGTATTATGAGTGTGAATGTGGATTTAAAGTGGCGCATACGGTGGCAAAGGTGGAGTTAGAGGAAGCCATTATGCAGGAACTTTTTGAGACCGGAAAGACGAAGAAAAAAATAACCGGATTTACGTCAAAAGCGGGGAATGTGTTTGATACCTGCCTGAAATTTGAGGACGACAGGATCAGTTTTGATTTTGATAATCCGGGAGAAAACGTGGTGTTGGAAAATGCAAAGCCAGCTGAAAGCGCACAGAATCAGGAAAAACAAACTATGTTTGAAGCGTAAATAAAATGTAAAAAAATTGACAAAATTTATTGATTTTTGTCGGGTACAGGGTTATGCTTATATACAGTGGTACGGTACATTGAGATATGTGCGTACAAAAATAAATTCAAAGGAGAAATGAAGATGAAAAAAGGTCATGAATTGAAAATTCGTGAGAGATTGTCTAAGAGTTACTTACAGGTTATTTTTATTGCAAGTATCTCTGCAATCGTTGGCATTATTGCATTGCTGGTTATGACAAGAATGTATAATAATGCGCTGAACAATTATGGATTCTCTCAGGGAGATATTGGGAAGGCGATGACAGCATTCTCAGGTGCGCGCAGCGAGGTTCGTGCGGCAGTGGGATATATGGATGAAGATATTATCAGTGATGCCAAGGATACGTATTATACGAGAAAAGATTCATTCCAGCAGTATCTTGACGACATTGAAAGCAGCATGGTGACACAGGCTGGAAAAGATGCTTATAATCAGATTGTCAAAGATCTTGACGGATATTGGGATCTTTCAGATCAACTGATCGAGGAGGGTTCAACCACAGATCAGGAAATCAGTAAAAAAGTCCAGAGACGTGAAGCAGACGAACTTGGACCTGCATATCAGGTAGTTTACAATGATCTGAAGAATCTGATGAACATCTATGTCCAGAAGGGGGATCAGATAGAATCAGTTTTGGCAGTGATGGAGATTATTGCTGTGATCATTATGATCGCAGTGATCATTCTTTCCATTTTGAGTGGCAGAAGATATGGAAACCAGATCGCAGATGGAATCGCAAAGCCATTACAGCAGATTTCAGAACGTCTGAAAACATTTGCGGAAGGAGATCTTGACAGTGAGTTCCCGGAGCATGATGCGAAAGACGAGGTTGCAGAAATGATCGAAACGGCAAGAAAGATGGCAGATAACCTGAATGTGATCATCTCTGACAGCGGAAAACTCTTAAATGAGATGGCAGATGGTAATTTTGCTGTCGCAACAGAACATGAAGAAAGATACACCGGAAAATTCAATGATCTTCTTGTCGGAATACGCAACATGAACCGTAAGATTGATGAATCTCTCCGTCAGGTAGAGGAGACAGCAGAACAGGTATCCTTAGGTTCCGGCAATATGGCAGAGGCTGCACAGTCCCTGGCAGAAGGTGCTACGGAACAGGCCGGAGCAGTCGAAGAACTTCAGGCGACCATTGCTGATATCACCGCCAATGTAGAACACACAGCAGAGAATCTTCAAAAGTCTCATGCTGATGCAAGAAAATATGCAGATGATGCGGATCACAGCCGTGAGCAGATGCACGCAATGGTGGAGGCTATGCAGCGTATCAGCGAGTCTTCCATGAAGATTGAGAATATCATTTCCGAACTGGAGGATATCGCAAGCCAGACAAACCTGTTATCTTTGAATGCTTCCATCGAGGCAGCACGTGCAGGTGAGGCAGGAAAGGGATTTGCAGTTGTTGCTGACCAGATCCGTAAACTTGCAGAACAGAGTGCGGCTTCGGCAGTTTCCACAAGAGAACTGATCGAGGGTTCTATCCATGATGTAGAAGAAGGAAATAAAGCGGTTGCTTTGGTTTCAGAGACATTAGACGAAGTTATCAAAGGAATTAATGATATCGCAGATACATCCAAGTCCTTAAGTGAGAACTCACAGTCTCAGGCAACGGCTATGGAGCAGGCAGAGCAGGGAGTCAACCAGATTTCCGAAGTTGTTCAGTCCAACTCCGCTATGGCACAGGAAACTTCTGCTACCAGTGAAGAATTGTCAGCACAGGCTGAAACACTTGATAACCTTGTAAGACAGTTCACATTAAGAGAACAGAAATAATAAAGAACGATAAGTTACTGGAACGAGGTATGTGTGAACAGTAAGAATGAGAGAGAGTCACAGCAAAGTCTGTGGCTCTTTTTTCTTGAATAATCAGTTTTATGTGTTTATAATGAAAAGGCGCAGGCAATCATGAAGTGTTGGAAGAATAAAGATACGGAATGATGAATGTGTGAAATATTTATGGAAGTTTTCAGACAGGAAGGAAGAAAAAATGGAAAACGCAAAAATCAGTAATTTGTATGATCTGAATGAGACAATTGCGAAAGAATATTTAGAGCAGTTTACTTATCCGTGGGAAGCATTAAAAGGAATCAGTGAATTTATCAAAAAATTAGGACCGACATTAGATCCTGAAAAGTTTGAAAAACGCGGCGAAGATATCTGGGTTGCCAAAAGTGCAAAGGTTGCACCGACTGCCTGCTTAAATGGACCGCTCATCATTGATGAGGAGGCAGAGATACGCCATTGTGCATTTGTAAGAGGAAGTGCCATTGTCGGAAAAGGTTCTGTTGTCGGAAACTCTACCGAGTTGAAAAACGATATTATTTTCAATTCTGTACAGGTGCCACACTATAATTATGTAGGAGATTCTATTCTGGGATACAAATCCCATATGGGTGCAGGTTCTATTACCTCAAATGTGAAATCAGACAAGACACTTGTAGTAGTAAAGGATAAGACAACCGGGGAAGAAATCGAGACAGGCTTGAAGAAGTTTGGTGCAATGTTAGGTGATTTTGTGGAAGTAGGATGTAATTCCGTGCTGAATCCGGGGACTGTGATCGGAAGCCACAGCAATGTTTATCCGCTGTCCATGGTGCGTGGTGTTGTTCCGGCAAACTCTATTTACAAAAATAAAAATGAAATTGTAGAAAAGCAGTAAAAATTCCGAAATGATATATTGCTTGTGGTATGTTTTTCCTTTTTACAAAAAAGTACATAAATTTTATGGTTTCTACTTGTGAAAATGAAAAAAATGTGCGAAAATGTTTGAAGTATGTTAAGCATCTAACAATGTTTAGCAGATGACATATCTATTTATATGTGAAAGGAGACTTAAAATGATTTACACTAAGGAAGTCGAAAACATGTGCCCAGTAGCAAAAGGCGCAAAACATGAACCAGCTCCAATTCCAGAAGAAGGAAAATGGGTTCACTCTAAAAAAATTGAAGATATCTCAGGATTTACACACGGTGTAGGCTGGTGTGCACCACAGCAGGGTGCCTGTAAGCTTTCATTAAATGTAAAGAATGGTATCATTGAGGAAGCTTTAGTTGAGACAATCGGATGTTCCGGTATGACTCACTCTGCAGCTATGGCAGCAGAAGTTTTACAGGGAAAAACAATCCTTGAAGCTTTAAATACAGACTTAGTTTGTGATGCTATCAACACAGCTATGAGAGAATTATTCTTACAGATTGTTTACGGACGTACACAGAGTGCATTCTCTGATGACGGATTAGCAATCGGTGCTGGTCTTGAAGACTTAGGAAAAGGACTTCGTTCCCAGGTTGGTACAATGTACGCAACAAAAGAAAAAGGTGTTCGTTACCTTGAGATGGCAGAAGGCTATGTAACAGGTATCGCCCTTGACGAGAACAATGAAGTTATCGGATATCAGTTCGTTTCTCTTGGAAAAATGACTGACTTCATCAAAAAAGGTGATGACCCTAACACAGCATGGGAAAAAGCAAAAGGACAGTATGGTCGTGTAGCAGATGCTGTTAAGATCATCGACCCAAGAGAAGAGTAAGGAAAGGAGACGAACGAAAATGGCATTATTTGAAGGATATGAAAGAAGAATTGACCAGATCAATGCTGTATTAAACAGCTATGGTATCAGCTCTATCGAAGAAGCTGAAAAAATTACAAAAGATGCTGGACTTGATGTTTACGAGCAGGTTAAGAAAATCCAGCCAATCTGTTTTGAGAACGCTTGCTGGGCATACACTGTAGGTGCAGCGATCGCAATTAAAAAAGGATGTACAAGAGCTGCTGATGCTGCTGCAGCAATCGGTGAAGGTCTTCAGGCATTCTGTATTCCAGGTTCTGTTGCTGACCACAGAAAAGTAGGTTTAGGACATGGTAACCTTGGAAAGATGTTACTTGAAGAAGAAACAGAATGTTTTGCTTTCCTTGCAGGACACGAATCATTCGCTGCTGCTGAAGGTGCTATCGGTATCGCTGAAAAGGCTAACAAGGTTCGTAAGAAACCTTTAAGAGTTATCTTAAACGGTCTTGGAAAAGATGCAGCTCAGATTATTTCAAGAATCAACGGTTTCACATATGTTGAAACAAAGTATGATTATAAAGAAGCAAAATTAAACATCGTATACGAAAAGGCTTACTCAGATGGTCTTCGTGCAACAGTTAAGTGCTACGGTGCTGATGATGTTCAGGAAGGTGTTGCAATCATGCATCACGAAAACGTTGGTGTATCTATTACAGGTAACTCAACAAACCCTACAAGATTCCAGCATCCAGTTGCAGGTACATACAAGAAAGAATGTATCGAACAGGGTAAGAAGTACTTCTCAGTAGCATCAGGTGGTGGTACAGGACGTACACTTCATCCAGATAACATGGCTGCAGGTCCTGCTTCATATGGTATGACAGATACATTAGGACGTATGCACTCAGATGCACAGTTCGCAGGTTCATCATCAGTACCAGCTCACGTAGAAATGATGGGCTTAATCGGTGCTGGAAACAACCCAATGGTTGGTATGACAGTTGCTGTTGCAGTTAGTGTACAGCAGGCTGCTGATGAAGGTAAGTTTTAGTTAGAATAGTCCATAAATAAAGGGTTTCTAGCAAATCAACATAAATAATGTTTATTATTAGAGGTATCTTCGGATACCTCTTTTTTTGTTATCTTTTACAAGTGGTAAAATGATGCTATAATTACTAATAAACATTTTAAAAGATGAAACTAGATACTATTTAAATACAAGGAGTAAAAAAAATGAAATGTCCTTATTGTAATTCAAAAATGGAGAAAGGTGAAATAAATCAAGACAGATATCCTTTGAAATGGAAATCTGAAAATCGTAGTGTGAAAAGTGTAAAACTTACCAGTTTACTAACAAAAACATATGTTGAAGCATATATGTGTAGAGAGTGTAACAAGATTATAATTGATATTAATGAAAATTAATATATAATCCGACAATGTTAAATGAACAAGGTGATAATATTATTTTTTTTCTATGAAGAATATAAAAGAATGAAATCTAGAATTGAACTTTAGGAAATTCTTGCAGAAGCCGAGAATGACGTAAATAATAAAAGAACAGCACCAATAGCTGAAACATTTGATGATTTAAGACAGATGTTGCAGAAAAGTAAAAGCATCTAGCTATTGTTAGATGCTTTTTGAGTATACTTTAATATTTGTTAAATTATACAGATTTTTTTTACAATTTGTAATTCATATCCCAATGTAAGAACCCCTATAAAATTCTGAAACCTCTATAAAAATGACACTTTACACCTATAATAGCAATTTACTATCATAATAAACAGGGCATTATGCTATTAATAAAAAACGGAGGGAAGTAAAATGGTTAAGCTAAAGAAACTATGTGCTATTGTTTTGGTGATTGTTTTGGCATTTTCTGTTACACCTGACAGTGTTTTTGCAGCAAAAAAAGCAAAAATTAGCAAAACAAAGGCAACAATTTATGTTGGCAAAACAATTAAATTGAAAGTGAAAAATAATAAGAAAAAGGTTAAGTGGTCAACATCAAACAAGAAAGTAGCAAAGGTAAGTAAAAAAGGTAAAGTAAAAGGAATTAAGGCAGGAAAAGCAACAATTACCGCTAAAGTTGGTAAGAAAGCTTATAAGTGCAAAATCACAGTAAAGAAAAAGACAAACAAAAAATCTAATATCAAGAAGCCTGTTATTAAGCCAGCAGAGTCTGAGACTACAGTTGAACCTACAACAAAATCGGAGCAGACTACAACAACAGTTCCGGAAACAACAACTTCTGAACCTACAACAAAACCGGAACAGCCTACAATTGATGAGGCAAAGCTTAATGAAAAAGATAAAAACGCTTTAAAGAATATAATTGATAATATCAAATCAAATGGTGTAGATGTTAGCGACAATATGGGTGATAGTGATTACACATGGGATGAAAGTGGCAATCTGGTTGGTATAGATTGGACAGACAAAGAGTTAAAGGGCACATTAGATTTATCAGGTTTAGATTCCCTTAAAGACGTTAATTGTAACAATAATCAGTTGACAGATATTAAGGTTTCAGGAAATGCAAGTTTAGAAGAACTATCTTGTGATTCTAACAAATTAGAAAAATTAGATGTTTCAAACAATGAAAATTTAAAAGAGTTATCCTGTTCAAATAATGAAATTACAGATTTGAAAATTTCAGGAAACAAGAATTTATCAAAATTAAGCTGTGGTGACAACAAAATAGAAACTCTTGATATTACTGACAGTGAGAATTTAACAGAGTTTTATTGTTATAATAACCAGATTACAACCCTTAACATAGGTAATCTTGTGAAATTAACTCATTTGTATTGTAACAATAATAAATTGGCAGCGTTGGATATTTCAAATAATAAGCAGTTAGAGTACATTGATTTAGGCAATAATAATTTAACAGTTTTAGATGTTACAAACAATGAAAAATTGACAAAGTTAGTCTGCTACAATAATCAGTTAAATCAAATTGATTTGTCAAAGAATGGAGAGTTGGCAATGCTTGTTATAAATGACAATCAATTAACTAATTTACATTTGAGCAATAATAGTAATTTAACAGAGGTTTATTGTTACAACAACCAGCTGACAAATATTAATGTTTCAAATAGCAAGGACTTAACAACTTTATATTGTAATAACAATAAATTAAGCTCAATTGATGTAACTAACAATACTAAATTAGAAATTTTTAAATATGATGAAGGTGTAGACATTATTGGATACACTAAATAATTACATAATTTAAGATACAGCAAATAATTGCATAATTTTAGATACACTAAATAATTATATAATATAAATAGTAAAAGCCGATGACAGTATGTGTACCGACCCCCAAAAGTTAGACCTAAAAATCTAACGATTGGAGGTCGGTACAGTATGAATCGGCTTTTGTTATTTATTTAAATAATACAATTTTATCTCCGGGAAGAAGCATGGTTTCACCGTCAGGAATTAAATTTTCGCTGCCACGTTTAATTAGAGCAATCAAAACATTATTAGGTAGATTCAATGTTTAAATTTTTTTATTACTCCATTTATTAGAATTCGTAATTAATATTTCCATTAGATTCTCATTGCCTGATGGTTCGTAAGATGGCACGCTTAGTATAACGCTATCCTGTACACAGATTACAGTATCTCCATTTGGAACAATAGTATCGCCGGCACGTTTTATCATTATAGCCAAAGAATTGGTTGGCATATGTACATCACTTATTTTTTTGCCAATCCAATTATGACCTTCAGGAATAAAAAATCTCATTAAGGTAATGGAAGACTCTTCCTGATAGTCGTTGAAGGTTTTTCTTACATCTTCCCTGTTGTCCACCATATTTAGTTTATTTGCTACCAAAGGAAGCAAGCTTCCCTGAATTGACACAGAAAAGAGAGCAACCATGAAAACTATATGAAAAATATCAAAAGATATATCCCGACTATTCGCAACAACCATTATTGAGAATACAATGGAAGCTGCACCTCTTAAACCGGCAAAGGAAATTAACATACACTGATTTAACTTACATTTAAAAGGTTTTAAAACTGCAAAAGTTCTGGCAAGTAAAGTAATAAAAAGTGCTATTAAAAGAGCAGGAATAACTATTTGTGGGAAATTATGTGGGAATGACAGTAGCCCTAACAAAAAGAAAATAAGTATTTGAGCTAGACCTGTTATACCATCAAAAAAGTGTATGAGGATTTTTTTGTTTTCGATTTTTGCATTTCCTAAAATAATTCCAAGTAAATAGACACTTAAAAATCCGTTGCCGTTTACCAATAGAGATATGCCTAATGTAAAAGCAATAATACTTATAATAAATACAGCATAGAAATTTTTTGAGACAAAATTAGTTTTTGACAAAATATATATGGCAAATATAGAAGTGCCAACACCAATTAAAATACCAAAAATAAGTTGTGAAAATAATAAACTTGGAATTTTAGATAATCCATTAGAATTAAGCAAAGTTATGCCTATTGTTAAAACCACCGTAAAACATTATAAAACTAAGAGCCACTGTACAAATCCCTTCAACTACAGTGTAATTAGAAAACTGAATTTTAAATAACCCATCGCAACCAAACAACATTCCTATTCCCATAAAAAGAATAAGTGCCGGTAAGCCAAAACACCCTGAAAATTTATCTGCTAAAATACATAGAAATAGAATTATGGCTACAAAAATAATGTAAATTGTCAAATTATCTCCCCCTTATATTTTTTAGTTTTCAATATACTATCATAAATTTTACATTTAAAGTTTCTATTGGGAAATTTGTTAAATAAATTAAGTCAATGCAAAACTAAACAAAGTAAAAATATGCAAAAAACAAAGTTTTTATGCTAAAATGTTATAGGAAAATATCAGAAAATACTGAAATATTAAAAAATACTGAAATATAAAAAAGTAAATAAGAATCATATAGAAAAATAGCACAAATAATTATATGAAAAATAAAACGAGGAATTAATACATGAAAAAAATTACAATTGGAATTGTGGCTCACGTAGATGGTGGAAAAACAACATTGTCGGAGGCACTTTTATATACAACAGGAAAAATCCGCAAGCTTGGAAGAGTAGACCATAAGGACGCGTATCTTGATACATTTCAAATGGAACGTGACAGAGGGATTACTATTTTTTCTAAGCAGGCAGTTATGGAATACAAAGACATGAGACTGGTTCTCCTTGATACACCGGGGCATGTGGACTTTTCAGCGGAAATGGAGAGAACTTTATCTGTTCTTGATTATGCAGTTTTAGTTGTTAGTGGAAGCGAGGGTGTTCAGGGACATACTGAAACCTTATGGAAATTATTGGACAAGTATCAAGTGCCTACCTTTATTTTTGTAAACAAGATGGACATGCCAAATGTAAGTGGAGATTTTCTTTTGCACGAGTTAAAAGATAAATTTGGAGATGAAATTGTAAGATTTCCAATAGGTGTGGGAACATACGAAGACATAGCAATGTGCAATGAAGATTTGCTGGAAGATTACATGAATGGAGTGGAATTTACAGACAATACTATATCTGAGCTTGTTTGTAACAGAGAGTTGTTTCCATGCTATTTTGGCTCGGCCCTGCAACTTGACGGTATAGAGCAGTTGATGGAAGGCTTATATAGTTACACTTATGAGCCTATATATAATGAAAGCTTTGGGGCAAAAATTTATAAAATAACCAAAGACAACAATAATAACAGACTTACCCACATGAAGATAACAGGTGGTAGTTTAAAGGTAAAGGATCTTTTGACAGGGCAAAACGGTGCAAAAGAGTGGAGTGAAAAAGTAAATGAAATTCGTGTTTACTCAGGAGAAAAATATGACGCAATAGGAGAGGCTTTACCGGGTGATATTGTTGCCGTTACAGGTCTTAATGAAACATATCAGGGAGAGGGATTAGGCTTTGAACATGAGTTTATTGAACCAAGTCTTATACCCGTATTGGCTTATAAAATAATAGTACCAAGTGGAATAAACATTAATCAGGTTTATAAACAGCTTAAGGAAATTGAGGAAGAAGAGCCAACTTTAAAAATCACTTGGAATGAAGAAAAACAGGAATTAACAGCTAATGTAATGGGAGCAATTCAAATAGAGGTTCTGAAAAATATAGTAAAAGAGCGTTTCGACTTAGACATAGAATTTGGTGCCGGCAGTATTTTGTATAAAGAAACAATTATGGAAGCTGTAGAGGGAATTGGTCATTTTGAACCACTGAAGCATTATGCAGAAGTACATCTTCTATTAGAGCCGGGACTTCCAGGTAGTGGTTTAGCCTTTAACACAGCCGTAAGTGAAAATTTATTAAGTAAAAACTGGCAAAGATTAATTCTTACACATTTACAGGAAAAGAATCATAGAGGTGTTTTAACAGGTTCACCAATAACAGATATTTCCATTACTTTAATAGGTGGAAAAGCTCATTTAAAACACACAGAAGGTGGCGATTTCAGACAGGCAACTTACAGGGCTGTGAGACAGGGCTTAAAGAAGGCAAAATCAGTTTTGTTAGAACCATATTATGATTTTGTTTTAACAGTTCCACAGGAGAATGTAGGTAAAGCCATGACTGATATTAGCAATATGGAAGGCAACGTAAATCCCCCTGAAACCAAGGGAGATAAGTGTATTCTTACAGGTTATGGACCGGTATCTACAATGTGGAACTATATAAATGATGTAAATGAATATACTCATGGTTTAGGTTCTTTAACATTGAAATTTAAAGGTTATGCACCATGTCATAATGCAGATGAAGCAATTGAAAACATAGGCTATGATAGTGAAAGTGACTTGGCAAATCCTACAGGTTCAGTCTTTTGTGCCCATGGTGCAGGTTTTAATGTGCCTTGGAATGAAGTTGAAAATTACATGCACGTAAAATCTTCAATTAACTTAAATGACGTTTTAGATGAAAGTAATCAGGTAGAAGATAACGTCAAAGTAAATGTTACACACAGGAAAAAGTCAGATTCCTATGCAACTGATAAGGAATTAGAGGCTATTTTCGAGAAAACTTTTGGGCCGATTAAACGTAAAAAATATTCAGAAACCAAAGTTAAAACATACAATAAACATACAAAAAAATATAAGGGCAAGGAAAATAATAATTTGCCTGAATGTGTTTTGGTTGACGGCTATAATATTATTTTTGCATGGGATGAACTGAAAAATATTGCCTCGAAAAACATAGATGGTGCCAGAGACAGACTCCTTGATATTATGTCAAACTATCAGGGCTATAAGGATAATACGGTTATTGTTGTATTTGACGCATATAATGTGAACAGACACAAGGAAACAGTTTATAAACATAATAATGTTTATGTTATCTTTACAAAAGCTGCTGAAACTGCAGATATGTATATTGCGAAAACTACCCATAAAATGGCTAATAAATACAGGGTTACAGTTGCAACTTCTGATGCCTTAGAACAGTTAATTATTATGGGGCATGGCGCCCTTAGAATGTCAGCTATGAATTTTAAGGAAGAAGTAGACTTGGTAAATAAGAAGATTTCTGAGAGCATTAATAAAGAATCAAAGTTAGACAATTATTTGCTGAAAGACATTAATATTGATTAAGTAAAGTTATAGTGATTAAGTAAAGTTTGACAAAAGAGATAAATCACCGATTTTGGATTGATTTATCTCTTTATATTTTAATAAGAAAAGACTTTAGAATTTCTTATTAAAAAGTTCAACTAGGAACGCATGCTCCCACGAAATGAAAATAGTTACGCGGCAACATGCATTACGGCTGCATACTATATTTTCGTAACCAGTAGCCAATTTGTAGAACGTAAGCAAGCATCTGTGGACCTGCCATTAACTGACCGTACCAAGGTTTGCCGTAGTCCTTTGGACTTTTAATGAAAGAAGAAAGCTTTTCTTTGTCAATAATATCACGAAGAGCTGAATTAGAATCAAACTCCTCCATTACCATTTGCCCTAAGAGTTTTTCGTAATTAGGATCATAGGTTTTAGGGTAAGGTGTTTTTTTCCTGTAAAGAATTTCGTTAGGTAGATATTTTTTTCCACATTCTACTAACAGACTTTTAGGCTGATTTTTGTAACATTTATATTCCCATGGAACATTGAATACATATTCAAGTATTCGGTAATCAGCAAAAGGAACTCTTGCCTCAAGACCTGAATACATGCTACATCTGTCCATTCGGTTAAGAAGTGTCATCATAAACCATTTAATATTAAGCCAAGTTACCTTTCGTCTTAAAGTTTCTGTTTCGTTTTCTTCTTCTAAAAATTCACATTCATTTACTGAATTTTGGTAGGCGGTTGCCACATATTCATCAATATTAAGCTCATTTATAAAATCATCTTTAAATAAAAAAGTTCGTGCAGACAAATCGTATGACCATGGGAAAGAATTTTGCTCAAGCATTTCTTTACGGTGAAACCAGGGATAGCCACCAAATATTTCGTCAGCACATTCACCGGTTAAGGTAACTTTACATTCTCTGGAAACAAGATTACAAAAATATAACATGGAAGATTCCACATCAGCCATACAAGGCATATCTCTGGCATCAACTGCTTTAAAAAGACATTCTATCTGATTCTTATTATTACATTCTAAATAGTGGTGTTTACTGTGAAGATAGTCCTTCATAATATCCACATAAGGTCTGTCTCTTGTTGTTTGGAAAGAATTTGCCTTGAAATTAATGTTGTTGTCTACAAAATCAAATGAGTAAGTAGCAAGGCTTTTTTCACCAAGATGTTTACTTACAATAGAAGAAACTAAGCTGGAGTCCAAGCCACCTGACAAAAAAGTACAAATAGGTATATCAGAAACCATTTGATTTTTTATACTGTCTTCTATTAAAAAGTTTGTATGCATAACAGTGGCATTGTAGTCATCCTTATGGATTTTGCTTCTAAGTTTCCAGTAACAATAATCTTCAAGAATAATCTTTTTATCTGGTGTTAAATTTATGGTTAAATAATGTCCTGATAATACCTCATGTATATTTTCAAAAACACCATTGCCCGGAGTATGAGCCGGACCTAAACCGATAATCTCACACCAACTGCTTTTATTTAAACGGGGTGTGATACCATAGGCGAAAATCCCTTTTATTTCTGATGAAAAAACAAACTGAGAACCGTCAAAATAATAGAATAATGGCTTAACACCAACATGATCTCTTACAATGGTTAGTTTATTGTTTTCATATATTGCAAAGGCGAAAATGCCGTTTAATTCTTTGAAAATCTTGGGCCCAAATACAAGATAGCAGTAAAGAATTATTTCGGTATCGCTAGTTGTTCTTAAGTCAATGTCATAAGCAGCCAGTTTATTTTTTAATTGATCAGTGTTATAGATTTCTCCGTTATAAGCTATGGTTGCACGTTTTCCGTTATATTTTCTCGTCATAGGCTGGGCACCACCTTTAATATCACGAATGGATAAACGGGTATGAGCCAAACCGCAAAAACCTTCCATAAATATTTCATCATCATTAGGACCTCTATGTTTGATGGAGTCCCTCATGTTTTTTAGCTTACCTGTGAGAAGCTTGTAAGAATAGTCTTTAAAAACATTATGCTTTAGTTGATAAAAACCAGCAATACCGCACATATAATTCTCCCTTTTTATAAAATAGTAACATGTGGACTTTTGATAACAGGCTGGATTTGGCGTCCAATTAATGCCTTTTCAATTGTGTCTTCAATTAAGTCCACATGCGCAATCATTGAATTTGGTTTCTTTATATAATCATCCTGGCCAAAAGGCACAAAATAAATATTTTTCGTATTTAATAATATTCCTATGTTTTTCAAATTCATACCAAGAGCATCGTTAGTGCTTAAGAAAATAACTAAAGGTCTGTTGTTTCTAAGATGTGCTTTAGCTGCCATTAAAACCGGTGTATCGCTAATACCGTTTGCAAGTTTTGATAGTGTATTACCGGTACAAGGGGCAATTACAAGTATATCAAGCATTGATTTTGGTCCGATTGGTTCGGCAGCGGGGATGGTTGTAATTGGTTCTTTATTGCTGATTTCTTTTGCAAGTTTAAGAAAATCCTTTGATTTTCCAAAGCGGGTGTCTGTAGTTGAAGCGTTATCAGAAAAAATTGTAAAAATATTGGCTTTAGTGTCGGCAAGCCTTCTAAGTTCTTCAAAAACTTTTTTGTAAGTGCAGTAAGAACCGGTAATACCTATACCAATGTTTTTACCAACAAAGTTATGACTCATTTATCTCAGTCCTTTCTAAATATGAAATAATGCTTTTTGCAATTAATTCCCCGGCATTCTTTGACGCTGTAACACCTGGAATGCCAGGGCATGTAATTAAAGATAAATGATTTTTACATGCTAAATCTTTATTAAACCCAAAAGGCTGAGAAGAAACATCGAAAAGAACGGTGTTTTTTGAAAGTAAAGAGTAATGTTTATCTGAAAGTATAGGCTGTGGAACTGTATTTATTATTATGTCAAATTTATTTAGATGTGTATCAAAATCCTCTAATTGTACAGTTTTAAAACCATTAGCCCTAGCACCAATTAAGTGAATTTCCGTATGGTCATAAAAGGTGACTTTGCCACCTAAGGCATTTAATTTTTTGCCAATATTTGTACCACAGTTACCGTAACCTAGAACAAGAATTTCGGAATTCTCAATGGCAAAATCAGTATTTTTTATGATATGCATTATTAGTCCTTCAGCCGTTAAAATAGCATTTTTCCAAACTATATCATCTAATTGAAGTGTGTCTACGAATTTGATGCTGGTTATTTTTTTACAGGCTGTAGGAATATTTCCACCAAAAACAATTTGGTTCGGTTTTAAAAGTGATAAAAATGTTCTTAGTGGAAAGCTGGAGTAAAAGTCACAGTTAATGAATTTTTTGTTTTTGCAAAAAGGAGTAGAACATACAAGTATATCATCGTTATTAAAATCCATTGTACTTTTTAAATAGGCGTTATAGCCATGAGTTTTAAGGTAATTTAAAATATACTTTTGACGTTTGTCACCGGATAAAACAGCAATAGGTTTCATATTCACCTCCATGGTATAAACTATGCAGATTAAAAAATAAAGTGAAAAAAATATAAAAATGTTGTATTATAAAGCAAAGAAAATTGATAATGGAGATAAATTATGGACGAGAAGATTGAACAGTGGAAGAAAGAATTTGAACTAAAGGATTTGAAACTTGTAGGTTACCGAGGTGGTTTTCCTATGATTGAATTCGAAAAAAACAAGTTAAAAAAGGACAATAAAAGGGAAATAGATAAAATTGTCAGAAGGGCAGAAATGTCAGCTGGTATGGAATTGGGAGTAGGTCTTAACTTTAGAAAAACAGCTTTTGTAATAATTAATGAAAATACGGTTGTTGTATGTGGTTATGAGACAATTATTCAGAGAATTTTAGAAAATATATTATAAAATCCATATTTACAAAATGTAATAAATAAAGTACAAAAAACGTCAAAAAAGTTAAAAAGAGAAAAGAGTTTGTAATAAAAATGTAATATTTTATTGACAAACTGTAACAAATGCTGTAATATACTCCTTGCGCAACCAAATTGCGCAGAAAAGGAGTTATATTATGAACAGAGTAAAAGTTGTTACTTGTACAGCACTTATAATATTTAGTTTGGCAATTGTAGCAATACAGGCACCGACATTAACAGGTAATAAAAGTGATAAGCAGGCAAATAACCATACTGAAGTAATTACACAGAACGAAGAGGGGAAAGTTGTTAAAGAATTAAATGAAAACTCAAAACTTTCTGCAAATTTCTTAAACACACAAGAAACAAAACTATTTTTAAATACACAGGAAACAGAAAAGGTTATTATTTCACCAAATACAGGTGTTAGCAAACAGACAGCTACTAAAGCACAGGCGAAGAAAGCTAAAAAGGCTAAAAAACTTAAAGCAAAGAGAGCTAAGGCTAATAGATTAAAAGCTAAGAAGGCTAAGAAGCTTAAAGCAAAGAAAAAGGTAACAAAGAAGAAAACAAAATTAAGAAGTTTAGGTACTTTTAAAATTACAGGTTACTGCCCATGTTCATCATGTTGCGGTAAGAGCAATGGTATTACTGCATCAGGTAAGAGAGCAACAGCAGGCAGAACAATTGCCGCTGATACATCAAAGTTACCAATGGGAACAAAGGTAGTTATTAACGGTCATACTTACACTGTTGAAGATGTAGGTGGTGGAGTAAGAGGGAATCATATTGATATGTTCTTCAGCTCACATTCAGCTGCATTACAGTGGGGCGTTAGATACGTAGAAGTATTTGTTGCAAGATAGAACACTAAATATATAATTATAAAAAGTTTATTTTTACATTGAATACATAATTAACTGTTGAGTGAGTATTTTCTCAAATTTCGGTTAAATTAGTAAACAAGGTGAAGATAAACTTTTTATTATGCACAGCCCATTTATTCTTGAAAACATATTGTATTTAGTGTATAATTTTCTACACTATGGGTTAAAAACAATTATATTCTAATTAATTACATATTTTATTAAATGGATATGATGAAGTAATAATACTGGAGGCAAAAATGGATAAGGAACACATTAATACAGAAAATAATGAAAAAGTTGAGTCAAGAAACTTCATTGAAATGATTATTGACAAAGATTTAGAAGAAGGAAGATTCGACCATGTTCAGACAAGATTTCCACCTGAACCAAATGGATATCTTCATATAGGACATGCTAAATCAATATTATTAAATTACGGATTAGCAAAAGAATATAACGGAAAGTTTAATATGAGATTTGATGACACAAACCCTACAAAAGAGAAGGAAGAGTTTGTTGAATCAATATTAAAAGATATAAAGTGGTTAGGTGCAGATTGGGAAGACAGACTATTTTTTGCGTCAAATTATTTTGAACAAATGTATGAAGCTGCAGTTAAGCTTATAAAAAAAGGCAAGGCTTATGTTTGTGATTTGTCACCTGAAGAAATTAGAGAATACAGAGGTACTTTAACAGAACCCGGTAAGGACAGCCCTTACAGAGACAGAACTGTCGAAGAGAATCTTGAACTGTTTGAAAACATGAAGAACGGTGTATATAAAGATGGTGAAAAAGTATTAAGAGCCAAAATTGACATGGCAAGCCCTAATATTAATATGAGAGATCCTATTATTTATAGGGTTGCTCACATGACACACCATAACACAGGAGATAAATGGTGCATTTATCCTATGTATGATTTTGCTCATCCAATTGAAGATGCAATCGAAGGGGTTACTCATTCAATTTGTACATTGGAATTCGAAGACCATAGACCATTATATGACTGGGTAGTAAGAGAATTAGAGTATCCAAATCCACCTAGACAGATTGAGTTTGCTAAGTTATATGTTACAAATGTTGTAACAGGTAAGAGATATATTAAACAGTTAGTTGAAGATGGAATTGTTGACGGTTGGGATGATCCAAGACTTGTTTCTATTGCAGCTTTGCGTAGAAGAGGTTTTACACCTGAATCAATTAAGATGTTTGTTGAATTATGTGGTATTTCAAAGAGTAACAGCTCAGTTGACTATGCAATGTTAGAATACTGCATCAGAGAAGATTTAAAAGCTAAGAAACCAAGATTAATGGCTGTTTTAGATCCAATTAAAGTTATAATTGACAACTATCCTGAAGATCAGGTTGAATGGTTTGACGTTGCAAATAATGTTGAATGTCCTGAACTTGGAACAAGAAAAGTACCATTCTGTAAGGAAATTTATATTGACCGCGATGATTTTATGGAAGAGCCACCTAAGAAATATTTTAGATTATTCCCTGGTAATGAAGTAAGATTAATGAATGCTTACTTTGTTAAATGTGTGGATTACAAGAAGGATGAGAACGGTAAGGTAACAGAAATACATGTAACTTACGATCCTGAAACAAGAAGTGGCAGTGGATTTACAGGTAGAAAAGTAAAAGGAACTATCCATTGGGTTTCAGCACGTCATGGTGTTAAGTCAGAAGTACGTCTTTATGAAAACATTGTTGATGAAGAAAAAGGTAAGTTAAATGAAGATGGAACTCTTAACTTAAATCCTAACTCAAAGACAGTATTAACAGATTGTTATGTTGAACCAAACATTGCAGATGTTAAGCCTGAAGATAAATTCCAGTTTGTAAGACAGGGATATTTCTGTGCAGATTTAAAAGACTATACAGCTGAGCATCCTGTATTTAACAGAATTGTATCACTTAAGAGCTCATTTAAGTTGCCAAAGAAATAGAATGGAATTGGTATTAAGATTAATATAAAAAGAATATAAATTAAAAAGAAGTTTTTATTAAGATAGATATTTGGAAAGCAAAAATCGTATATCAATAAAGACTTCTTTTTGTGTAATAGGAAAGGTTCCAAACTTTATATAAAAGTCTGAAACCTTAAAAAGTATCAAAAATAAAAAGAAAAAGCAGGTGAATCTAAAAACAAATTTTCTAATTATGTTTTATAGATCATTTAATTCATCTGTAAGCAAATCATCATCTAAATCATCGCCATCAGAATCTTCTTCATATAAGTCGCCCTGTTCTTTTGAGTCAACTGTAACATCATCTTCAGTAACGAAATCGTCTTCTGTTACATCCTGATCAGTAAAGGCATCTTCCAAATCGTCTTCATCAAAAAGATTATCATCAATATCGTTGAGATGTGATGAAGAAGTAGAAGTCATCTTGTCGATTGTATTGTTAATTGTATCTGTTACTTTAGTTGCAACATTGCTAATCTTTTCTTTTGTAGCATCGATTTTATCTTCGCCAACTTTGCTTACAGCCATTTCGCGAAAATCTTTTGCCTTTTCACTTGCAATGTCAGCAGCTTCGTAAGCTTTTTCCTTTACCTGACTAGCTTTATCTTTAATAATATTAACATTGTCTTCTCCAAGCTTTTCAGATACGGTATCCTTAATCTTTTCAGAAGTGTCAATAATCTTATCTGCTGCACTATCAGCAAAATTCTTAACTTTTCGTTTGTTAATTGTAATTATAACCTTAGTAGAATCTCCGTTGTCATCAGTTGCAACATCAAATGCTTTTGAATCGTCAAAATCTTCAAAAATATCTTCGTCAATATCTTTTTCTTCCTTGCGTTTCTTCACATATAATGCACCACCAACAGCGGCTCCGGTAACTGCTGCTGTTCCAAATAATTTTTTTAAAAATCCCATATCTAAACCTCCAATTATTATTCTAAATATATTTGTATTAGTCGTTACAAATTTTCTTTAATTATAATACGAAACTGCTATAAAATAAAGTAAGAATATATATTTAGTATAAGCTTTTTTTCATGATATATTAATTGGCAAATGATTCTATTGAATCTGATAATTAAAAATGTTAGGCTAGTGTTATTATGAAATACAATAGGAGAAAAAAATGAGAATATACCAGCAAAAAAATAATACAATTATAGAGGGAATAAATGATTTTAATTTGGAACAGACTTTAGAATGTGGTCAGTGTTTTAGATTTTATAAGCAAAATGATAATGAATATGTAGTTGTTGCCTATGAGAAATTAATACATGTAAAACAGGAAGATGATAATTTGATTTTCTTCAATAATTCTATAGAAGAAGTCGAAAATATTTGGATTCATTATTTTGATTTAAAACGTGATTATGGAAAAATTAAAAATTTTTTATTGCGAAATGACAAAAAACTGGAACCTGCAATAAAGGAAAAATATGGCGTTAGAATTTTAAATCAACAGTTTCATGAAATGCTTATATCTTTTATTATTTCCCAAAATAAACAAATCCCCCATATTAAACAGCTTGTAAAAAAAATTAGCGAAAAATATGGAAATTATCTGGGTACTATAAACAATGAAAAATATTATTCATTCCCATCACCAAAGGTTCTTGGAACAATAACGGAAGAAAGATTTAGAGAAATGAAAACAGGTTTCAGGGCACCATATTTGGCTGATGCAGTGGAAAAACTTAGTAGTGGCTATTTATGTGAGAAAACTTTTAAGAATTTAAATGAAGAGCAGGCACGAAAAAAACTAATAGAAATTAAAGGTGTTGGTGAAAAGGTCGCCAATTGTGTAATGCTTTTCTCACTTGGCTACAGAGATGCTTTTCCAATTGATGTATGGATAAAAAGAATTATGGAGTCAGTTTATTTCAATGGTGAAGATACATCTAAGGAAAGGATTGCTGAATTTGCCAGAGAAAAATACGGAGAATACGGTGGCTATGCCCAACAATATTTATTCTGTTTTGGCAGAGATAACAAGGTAGGAAAATAAAAATGTAACAGTTTTGTTAATTTTTTATTATTTGGGTTGCATTTAATAAGAAAAGTGATAATATATGTATTAGTGATTAGCACTCATAATTAAAGAGTGCTAACAAAATATAAAAAAGCAGGTCTAGAACCTATGAATATAACATATGGAGGTAACAAAATGAAATTAGTACCATTAGCAGACAGAGTAGTATTAAAACAGTCTACTCCTGAAGAAAAAACAAAGTCAGGAATTATTTTAACAAGTCAGACACAGGAAAAACCACAGCAGGCAGAAGTTGTTGCAGTTGGTCCCGGTGGATTAGTTGATGGAAAAGAAGTAACAATGCATGTTAAAGTTGGGGATGTTGTTATCTTTTCAAAATATGCAGGCAATGAAGTTAAATTAGATGATGAAGAATACATTATTGTAAAACAGTCAGACATACTTGCAATAGTTGAATAATTTTTATAGGAGGCATTTATTATGGCAAAGGAAATTAAATATGGAGCAGAAGCAAGAAAGGCTCTTGAAGCAGGTGTAAATCAGTTAGCAGATACAGTAAAGGTAACACTTGGA
>ERZ773193.1942-NODE-1942-length-23951-cov-13.846041_pt1 | contig 23951 bp, 17 predicted proteins | sample MGYA00511110_ERZ773193 | MGnify/ENA primary metagenome ERZ773193 (study PRJEB29015, sample SAMEA2737784) | human gut metagenome | biome: human gut; feature: human-associated habitat; material: faeces | place: China | collected 2012 ...
CTGGTTCTATCTGTTGGATGAAAAAGTTGCACCGCTGTTGATGGGCGAATGGGGCGGATTTATCGACTCCCAGCATGACCCAGACGGTTCTAATCAAAAATGGATGCTCGCACTGCGGGATTTGATGATTGAAAACCATATTCACCACACATTCTGGTGCTTCAATGAAAACTCCGGCGACACTGGCGGACTGGTTTATGACAACTTCGGAAAATGGGATGAAGATAAATATGCTCTTGTAGAGCCTGCTCTCTGGCAAACAGATAGCGGAAAATTCATCAGCTTAGACCATCAGACTGCTTTAGGAGCAAATGGCATTTCTTTAGGCGACTATTATGGCGGTTCTACCAACCCAACAGACCCTACAACCCCGACAGAATCCCCCATCAAGGGCGATGCAAACGGAGATGAAATGACCAATATTTTAGACTCCATGCTGATTCGGCGGTATCTGTTAAACCCGAAAACCATTCTTGTCACAGAAAATGCAGACTGGAACGAAAACAACACGGTCGATTTAACCGACTTGATTTCCTTGAATCGGTTCTTGCTGAAACAGGATGTTTAACAATTTTAAAATTGGTTCATGCTTTAATGTTCCGCCTTTGCAAAAATTTCTTTAGAAATACCAATTTCTCCCTTGAGTGTATAAGAAACGGTGCTGCATAGTGCCGTTTCTTTTTCTGTATCCGTCACCTTTTTCTCTAAAATCTCTACATCTGTCAAAAAATTTCGCTCGTATCGCTGAATCTGCTGTTCCAAGTCCTGTTTTGCCTCCTCTGGCGTAAATTGCAAGACTGTTTCTGTATATTCCCGGTTGGTTTCCTGACAAATGGCAATCGGCAATGACTTTCCAAAAATCGTCAACGGCGTTCGTTCCGTCATCGTCTGCCCGTAAGCATAGGGCTTTTGCGATTTGGAAAGTGGCAACTCCAACGTGAAAAAATCCAGACTCGTCTTTGTCTGCTCCCGTCCGGAACTAGTACGAATCATCTGTTCATACGCACAGGAAAAGGTTTCCTCTATCTGATAAATACCCTCAATATCTGCCATGGCATGACGGAAGCGAATATTTCCCTCTTCATCTAATTGCACGCCACTGACCAGCAACGCTCCCTTTTGCACAGGCTCTTTTACTGCACAAAGAAGTTGTCCGCTCCGCACCGTAACACCTGTGATTTCTGCATCATAGGCAGACACGATATTACAAGGCACTCGCTTTTCCAGCGGTGCAACTTCTTCCGGTGTTTCTGTCACTTCCACTACCAACCGATTTCCAGTATGCCGCATGGCAACCCGACACAATTCCGGAATTGCTGCTCGCAGCTGATGTTCACAGCGGCGAAATGGTACTGTCCCCATAAACGAACCCCTTTTTACACCGCATTCCTCCAGCACTGCACAAATCTTTTCATCGGAAATGCTGCTATTGCCCTGCACTTCAATCAGCATCACGACATTGCAACAATAAATCAAAAAGCAGCTTGCCAATATCATTCCAATGGGAATTCCAAACCGCAGCCGATGCCGCCAGAGAAAAAATTGCAGCGTTTTACAGGGTGTTTCTGTCACAACCATTCCATATTGTTCCGCCAGTTTCCGCATTTTCTTGCAGTCTTTGGCATATATCACGCCTTGCACAGTATCTTTTTCTATCTGCTGCCCAAAACAGCGAACATGCTGTGCACGCAGGGCATCGAAAAATGCTGTTCCCTTTTTCCCCTGTGCAGCAATTCGGACAACGCCGAACACCTGCCCCCACAGTCCCCGTTTTTCTGCGGCTTGGCGTTTCATTTGCAGCGTCCTCCCCTCTGTTCCAGTTCAATGCTTTGCAGCGTTCCGTGAATCAAAACGCCATCAGTTGCGTAAGTATCCACCTGCAACGACTTGCCCCAGACGGAAATCTGCAAATCCTGCGTCTGAATGACAATCCGAATATCATTATATTCTAAAATGTGCCGGCAATTCTCAATCCGAAGTTCCTGATTGCCAGCGACATGCAACATGGGCTGTAAATGAAACCATTTCCGCCCCCATTCTGTCCAGCGTTCCAACAACCGCCATCACCTCATTGCACTATATGCGATGCAGAAAGAAAAAAGTACTTGAATCATTTGGCATATTTTTCACGAAAAATCGCTATGATAACATAGAACCTGCACCATCAAGCCCCACTCTATTTTACAGAAAAGAGGGATTTTTTTGACCGTTGGCACTTGCATCCTTCTATTATTATTGACCGTTGGCTGTCTGGTCTATGCTGCTCCGATTCATACAGCACTTGCGGAGGGTGTTTTTCTCTGTCTGCAAGTGATTCTGCCCTCGCTCTATGCAATGATGATTCTCGCACAGCTGCTCATTCGCACAAATGCCCACATACTACTACTGAAACCGCTGCACCGCTTCACGCAGAATGTACTGCGGATTCCGGATGTATGCCTTGCAATTTTTCTGCTCAGTCAGATTGGCGGTTATCCCATCGGTGCAAAATTACTGGACAACGAACTGCAAAACGGAACACTTCGCCCCAAACAAGCAGCCATTCTCTCCGGTATTTGTTTTGGCAGCGGCCCTGCTTTTCTCTTCGGAACGCTCTCCGCTCAGGCTGGAACGTCCGGCTGTTGGCTGCTGTTCGGGTCAATTTTGCTTGCAAATTTCAGTCTATTTGTGATTGCCTGCCGATTTTTAAAGCTGCCCAACTTGCCAACCGTTTCCATCCAACGCCTACAGGCGAAAACGCTCGTGGAAACTGTCACGCAATCTGGTGCAGCTTTGTTGCAAATGTGTGCGATGATTTTATTTTTCCGCTGTCTGATGACTGTTGCACAGGCTTCCGGACTGTATGCCCTACTTACCGTTCCGCTGCAATGGGGATTCCCAAAAAATACCGCCGAGGGATTGCTGTCTGCTGGTCTGGAAATTACTGCTCTGACGCAGCTTGTTCCAAATACGCCAGTACTACTGGCACTGTTTGCAGCTCTGCTTGCATTCGGCGGTATTTGCGTACATTTACAGATTTTCACCATCACGGGCGGACGGCTTTCCCTGTGCTGGATGCTGTCCTTGCGGGTGTTGGCTGGAGGATTGGCAGCCGGATTCTGCTGGATTGGCTGTCAGGTGTTCCCAAATGCCGTTGTTTCACCGGAAATCTGTTCCGTTTCTGCTCCGGCGGTGCAGTATAGCCGTACAACACCCATTGCATCGCTGTTTTTAGTTGGGGCAACGCTGCTTTTGTTGCAGGCAGCAGCGAAACAACGGGAATTGTGCAAACACACATAAAAAAATCAGCCCTGCTCTCGCAGGACTGACTCTCTCATCTGGTGACAACATCCCGTCTATGTAACGGATCGCCTCAATCCAGAAAATCTTTTACCTTTTTACTTCTGCTCGGATGCCGCAGCTTCCGCAGTGCCTTTGCTTCAATCTGCCGAATCCGTTCTCTGGTGACATCGAATTCCTTGCCCACTTCTTCCAGTGTCCGAGAACGTCCATCCTCCAGACCGAACCGCAATTTCAATACCTTTGCTTCCCGATCAGTCAAAGTCGACAACACATCATTCAACTGTTCTTTCAACAGCATCAGAGAAGCTGCATCTGCCGGAGCTGGTGCATCATCATCCGGAATAAAGTCGCCCAGATGGCTATCTTCTTCTTCGCCGATTGGTGTTTCCAGAGAAACTGGGTCTTGTGCAATCCGCATGATTTCCCGTACCCGTTCCGCTGGCATGTTTAACTTTTCTGCAATCTCTTCCGCAGATGGGTCGTGACCCGTTTCATGCAGCAGCTGGCTGGAAACTTTCTTGACCTTGGAAATGGTTTCTACCATGTGCACCGGAATCCGGATGGTTCTTGCTTGGTCGGCGATTGCACGGGTAATTGCCTGCCGAATCCACCAGGTTGCATAGGTGGAGAACTTAAAGCCCTTGGTATAGTCAAACTTTTCAACTGCCTTCAGCAAGCCCAAATTGCCTTCCTGAATCAAATCCAGGAACTGCATGCCTCTGCCGACATACTTCTTTGCAATGCTGACAACCAGACGCAAGTTGGCTTCTGACAAGCGATTTTTTGCCTTGGTATCGCCTTCCGCCATCCGCTTGGCAAGTTCCGTTTCCTCATCGGAGGACAACAGCGGCACACGTCCGATTTCCTTTAGATAAACCTTTACCGGGTCATCAATCGCAATGCCTTCGGTGGAAAGTGCCATTTCTAAATCATCCACCAAATCCGCATCTCCGCCTTTTCCGGAAATTTCTGGTGCAGTATCGTCAATAATCTTGATGTTTAAACGGTCACAGGTGTCATAAAAAGAGTTCAGCTGATCGACATCGAAATCCAGTTCTTCCAGTGCATCACTGATTTCCTTTGTGGTCAGTTCTCCGGTTGCCTTTCCCCGTTCCATCAGTTTTTCAATGGTCGTTTTTCCTTCCATGATTCCTCGTTCCTTTCCAAGGCGGACAATGCCGCATCATTGCCATGCTTGATTCTTCTTCTTTTTCTGTGCAACCAGTTCCAAAAGAGCTGCATCCGAATCCAACGCCTGTACCGAATGGGTTTGCAATAGCTGGATACAATCCTGCACTTCCTGCGAACTGATTGGACAAGTCTGTTTTAAATTGAGCAGACGGCTCACCGTTCCCATTTCCTGCGGTGTCAGCTGCATTCCCAGAGCGGAAATCCAGCCATCTGATTCCTGCTGTTGGTGCTCCAACAACAGTTGAAACAGCTTCTGATAAAATGGAACGGTAAACTGCTGTGGCTGCAAATGATCTGCCAGTTTGGAAATCTGCTCCGGCTGTGACAGGAAATAACAGAGCAATCGTTCCTGTGCACGCACCGTTCGGGAACTGCCTGCCATTCCGCTGGCATCTGCTGCGGTTTGCTGTGCCGTCACCGTATGTGCAACCAGATTGCTGAATTCCTTTTTCTTCTGCATCTGCTGCCGATTCTTCTGCTTTCGATTGATGCTCATCCGCAAAACATCTGCCGATATGTGACATTTTTCAGCGGTTCGCATCAGATAAACTTCCCTTGTCACAGGGTCTGGAATCTGAATCAAAACTTCTGTGGCACGCCGTAACAGCGTTGCCCTGCCGTTTTCCGTCTGTAAATCCAGCCCCATTTCACAGCGGTCTAGTTGGAAATTGATAGCATCTTCCGAACCCTCTAAGAGCATCCGAAATCGTTCTGCCCCAAATTTCCGAATATATTCATCGGGGTCTTTTGCACCCTGCATCCGTAAGATTTTGGTTTCAATCCCCACTTCACTAAAATGCCGCATTGCCTTTTGCGTTGCCGCCTGCCCGGCTGCATCGCTGTCATAGGCAATGATCACCGTTTTTGCATACTGGGAAATTTTTCTTGCTTGGTCAGGTGTAATGGCAGTTCCCAGCGTCGCCACAACATTTTCAAACCCTGCCTGATGAACAGCGATGACATCCATATACCCTTCCGCCAAAATCAGCGTGGTGGTTACAGAATTTTTGGCAAATTGCAGGGAAAACAGGTTTTTCCCCTTGTCAAATACCGGCGTTTGTGCAGTATTCAAATATTTTGGTTGGCTGTCATCCAACACCCGTCCACCGAATCCAATGACATTTCCCCGCAAATCAACAATGGGAAATATCACACGGTTTCGGAACGTATCAATGAGCGTTCCTCTTCGGGAGCGACGGGAAACATCTGCCAGCAACAGTTCCTCTTCCGTAAATCCCTGCTGTAGCAGATACCGACTCAAAGCATCCCAAGTTTCCGGAGCAAAGCCCAGCCCGTACTTTTTAATGGTAGTCGTGGTTAGATGTCGCTGGATGAAATATTGCAGCCCTCGTTTATCGCTGCCAGTCAGCATTCGATAATAGAAATTGGCAGCGGCTCGATTCACAGCGAGAATCCGCTTTCGCATACGGGACTGTTTTTCATCTGCCCCCTGTTCGGGAACAGTCAGACCGCTGTTTTGTGCCAGCAGTTTCACCGCATCCATAAAATCCAGATTTTCAATCTGCTGAATAAAAGTGATGACATCACCGCCAGCCCCACAGCCGAAACAATAAAAGCTTTGCGTATCGGGAAATACCGTAAAAGACGGTGTTTTTTCCGAATGGAACGGACAATTGCAGACGTAGGTTCTGCCACGCCGTTTCAAATCCACATAAGTGCGTGCGATTTCTTCCAGCGGACACGCATTCCGCAGCTGTTCCAGAAACACATCAGAAACCATCTGCTGTCACCTGCCTTCCATCGTTCTCCGCATACAAGGCGTTCTTGTGGTTGTTTTCCTACGAATCACAGCAGTTCCGGCGGCAACCGGTCTGCAACCTCCGCAAAATCTGCATCCAATTGTTCCCCGACCTGAATGGAAATTTCTCCGTTTGTCAGTTCAATCATATCTGCTTGGAACGACACTGTTAAGCCAGCTGGTACAAGCAACGACAAGGTTACCGTATCGCCGAAATCCGCATTCTGCTGCAAAATGGGCAGCTGCGGCAGTTGATAGGATACCTTTCCATAGAGAGAGTATGCCATTTTTAAGGTCACTGGATGACAGGAAATTTTTGTCTGAATCTGTGCTGCTTCCACTGCCAGTGCAGCACTGTGGGAATACGCCCGTACCAAACCGCCGCCGCCCAGCAGAATGCCGCCAAAATAACGGGTGACCACACAACAGACATCGGTGAGATTCTGTTTTTGCAGGACATTCAGGACGGGAACGCCAGCCGTTCCCTGCGGCTCGCCGTCATCGGAATAACGGGTCATATGGTTTTCCCGCAAGATATAAGCATAAACATTGTGTCGGGCTTTGCGGTTCGCCTTGCGAACTTCTTCAATACAGGCAATGGCAGCGTCTGCCGTCTGTACCGGCACCAATGTTGCAATAAATTCTGATTTTTTTTCGATAAAAGAGGCAGTCACTGCCTGTGCAATGGTTCGGTATCCCATGGAACGCCTCCAATCGTTTTATGTAGACAAACAGGACGGTAAGAATCATATGCCTTACCGTCCTGCTCCGTTGGTCTGTTTGCGTACAGATGAGATACCGTTTTCGTACCATCTGTTTCTTCGCAGGGAAGAAGATCTGTTCGCTTACTTGTCCAGATTAAACCGCTTCTTGAAACGGTCAACACGTCCGCCAGTATCTACCAGCTTCTGTTTACCGGTAAAGAACGGGTGGCACTTTGCACAGATTTCAACCTTGATGTCCTTCTTGGTGGACATGGTTTCCATTACGTTGCCGCAGTGACAAGTGATGGTGGTCTTTTCAAAAGTCGGGTGCAGTCCCTTTTTCATGTAGTTTCACCTCTTTCTGTTGTTTTTACCGATTCCGAAGAATCGCAATAAAATACAGCAGCCCATCCGCCTTGAGGCAGACAGTAGTCCTGTTATTTTCTGAAAGCATGACATCACATCATGGAATTTTATTATACTACTTTTGATGGCGGTTGTCAAGAGAATCTATATTTTTTTACGTTTTTTTCATGATTTTAATACATGTAGTGGGGAACTGTTCTAGGGAAAACGGTCTGAAGCGTCCGGCAAATACGCTTCGCTGTTTGCCTACGTACGCAGCTCGCCGGTGGTAGGTTTTCCGAATTGCAAACAAACTTTTCTTAGATTGCTGTTTATCGGATTTTTCTTTGTTTTTAAAACGGCGAACTGCGATTACTTCTTAGATTTTCGTTTCTCATAATTGCAAAGTCTATGCAGGGGGCAGCTTGCCCCCTGCACCCCTCCGCCGAGCTGAGCCAGCTCGACCGCAGTTCGCCTACGGCGTGAAAAAAATTGCGTTATTCTACAACGATAATTTGGTCGTTTCTTCTTGGTTTCTTTTCTGGCTGTTCGCCCTTTGCATAGCCCAAAATGCAGCATCCAACACCGATTTCATCATCAGAAACGCCCCATTTTTGCAGCAATGCTCTGCCCTCCGGCAATTCACTCATTTCCTTTGCCCGATGAATCCAGCAAGCACCCAATCCCAATGCATGTGCTTCCAACAGCATATTGCCAATGGCAAGGCTGCCATCTTCTACATAAGTATGCACATTCCGGTCAGCCAACACCCAAATGACAACTGGTGCTCCATAAAATGGGTCATTCGTCGTTCCCATAATATCAGCGTTCATCTTGGAAAGTTCATCCCGAATTTCCCGATTCTTGACAACAACAAACTTCGTTGCCATCCGACCTCTGCCATTTGCAGCATACTGTCCAGCCTTCAACACTTTCTCGATATCCGCATCGGATACCATCTGGTCAGTATAATCCCGAACACTTTTTCTGCTCATCATTGCTTCTAACATCGTCTGTTCCATGGTATTTGTCCTCCTATTTTCTTATCAAATCAACAACACCGCACAAAAATATGCGGTGTTGCGTGTATCAAAATTCAATTACAGCCCGTTACTGTTCCCACTTGTTGCACAGCTGGGTCAGCTGGTCTGCCATCTTTGCCAATTCCTTGTTGGAGTAGCCACGTGCATTCTGAATATAAGCAGTGACACGGTCCAATGCAATTTGCAGGCGGTCATAGGTTGCAGATGCCTTTACAGACTTCGGCTTTTCCAGATAAACCGGCTCTGCTTCATGCAAGAACTGCCCACTTGCCACATCAAATTCTGTTCCGCTATAGGGTGCATAGGCAGAAATACCCTGCTCATTCAGCAATGCAGTGAATGTATCCGCAGCGGTTGTTTCTCCGTGAATGACAAAGACTTTTTTCACCTGCTGTACGTGCTGAATCCAAAGTTCCAGCCCTTTCTGGTCAGCATGGCCACTCATACCCTGCAACTGCCGAATCTGTGCGGCAACTTTTACCGATTCGCCGAACAGTGTCACATAGTTCGCACCCTCCAGCAATCGCCGTCCCAATGTGCCGACAGCCTGATAGCCGACAAACAAAATCGTATTTTCCGGCTTCCAGAGGTTGTGCTTCAAGTGATGCTTGATTCGCCCTGCTTCACACATACCGCTCGCAGAAATGACAATCTTGCTGCGAGTGTCTGCATTGATTGCCATAGAAGCTTCACTGGTGACCGCCGTCCGCAACCCAGATACCCCGATGGGATTTTCTCCACGCTGCACATAGGCAAGGGCTTCTTCATCAAAGCAGCTCTCCTTATTTCGCTGAAAGATTTCTGTCGCCTCAATGGCAAGTGGACTATCTACATAAATCGGGACATCCTGATACTTCCCAAGCAAATTCTGGTCTTTGATTTGCTTTAGAAAATACAGCAATTCCTGCGTTCTGCCCACAGCAAACGATGGAATAATGACGCTTCCGCCCCGCTGGAAGGTTTCCAGCAGAATTTGCAAGAAATCCTGAATATAATTCTTTGGCTTTTCATGCAGTCGATTGCCATAGGTGGATTCCATAATGACATAATCCGCAGTATCGGCATACTGTGGGTCACGAATCAAGGGCTGATGGAAGTTCCCAATATCACCGGAGAACAGCAGCTTTTTGCTGATGCCGTTTTCCTCCAGCCAGATTTCAATACTGGACGAACCGAGCAGATGCCCCGCATCCAAAAACCGGATTGTAATGCCATCTGCAATGGAAATTTTCTCTCCATAAGGATGCGGAACGAAGTGTTCCAGCGACCCTAACGCTTCCTGCATGGTGTAAAGCGGTGTATAGATATCGCCACCGCTGCGTTTTGCCTTTCGATTTCGCCACTCTGCTTCAAATTCCTGAATGTGGGCACTATCTCGCAGCATAATCTGGCAAAGCGAAACGGTTGCCTGTGTGGCATGAATTTCCCCACGAAATCCGCCTGCATACAACAGCGGCAGCAAGCCAGAGTGGTCAATGTGGGCATGGGTCAAGAATACATAGTCAATTTCCGATGGAGCACAGGGAACACGGATGTTCTCATAGACATCTCTTCCCTGCTCCATGCCATAGTCAATCAAGATGCGTTTTCCACACGCCTCCAGATAGGTACAGCTGCCGGTGACTTCATGGGTCGCACCAATAAACAACAGTTTCATATCGCTTCACACCTTTCTTTCCATCAATTTTAAAAAATATAGATTCTTATGCTTCTTTCTTTGTATACAGCAGGTACTTTCTTGCGAAGAAGTTCCAGAAGAATGCCACTGCTGTGGAAACGACCTTGCTCAAAATCTGATACAAGCTTGTCACATCTGCCAACGCCCAAGCAAACCCCTTTGTAATGCCGATGGTCAATAGCAATCCCACAACGCCAATCGCCGCAAACGAGAGAAACTCTAAAAAGCGGTTCTGCATTTTGGATTGCTTGAAAATCCAGAATGTACTAAGAAAATAGTTGACCAGCAATCCGGCAACGAATGACAAGCCATTGCAGAGAGCTGCATAGCCAGAACCGGAAAAGGCCAGATAAAACAGCAGTGAGGACAATGCCCAGTCTACTATTGTTGCGAAACCGCCGACAAAACAATACCGGAAAAATTGAATAAACGTATTTTCTGTATCACCGGAAAATAACTTTTTGAATTGATGTTGCTTTAAAATTTGCTTGACTTCTGTCAGATGTTCTGTTTTCATGTTGAATGGTTCCCTTCTTTTTTGCAATGAATTGCAAAAGATTACATTTTACAATTCTTTCCATGGCAAGTTGTTGATTTTTCCAATGACAAACCGCATCAAAACGGTTGCATCTTTATCATCAAAAACGCCATCATCATAGCAATCTGCACATTTTGCGGCAGAATCTGACAATGTAATCATATTTGCCAATGCCTTATTGATAAAAATTGCATCAACCAGATCGACAACGCCATCCTGATTTACATCTCCATAATAAATATCAGCATCTGCTTCTGTAGTTGTTGTAGTAACTGGCTCAGATTCCGTAGTAGTAACTTCTGTTTCAGATGTTGTGGTAACTGGCTCAGATTCTGTAGTGGTAACTTCTGTTGTAGATGCTGTAGTAGCTGGTTCAGATTCTGTAGTTGTCGCATCTGTTACAGTAGTCGTTGTAGTGGTTGTGGTAGCTGTTGTAGTGGTTGTTACAGTTGTTTCTGCTGGTTTTGGTGTGCTGCCGTTCGGCTCTGTACCGCCAACCAGTTCACCACCAGCATAAACACAAATATAATCACTCTTGACTTCATTGCCATCGCCGAACATTTCCGAATCGGTCAATACTGGCAAATCCTGATAGCTCCAGTCGTTGGAGGCATCCCACTGGTCGCCATAGTACAAGCCAACGGAGCATTGATATTTCTTATTGGAATTTGCAATGGTATAGCCATCCCATGCCACTTCAAAATAATAGATATTCGGGTCATAGGATGCATCATACTGGAACGGCCCAGAAATTACGCCGTCTGCTGGTGCTGCTTCCGTTGCAGCCTGGTCATACAATTCTGTTGCTTGTACCAAACTTGGATCGGTCATTTCCTTTGTATTGAAGAAATAGCGAACGGTAACATCTGTTCTCGGCGTAATGGAATCGGTCATGACTTTCATAGAAATCTTTGTTGTTCCTGCTCCGCCTGCACACGGGTTATTGACTGCAAATGCTTCAACCCAGTAGTTATTGCCGCCGCCTTCTTCTCCGTTGCTTTCTTCCTTCGGTGGGAAATCTGGCGTTACCTGCATGGAGTCATCGCCGAAATATGCATACAATCCAGCACTTGCACCGACAAACGCTGCGTTGTAGTCAATGGTTACTTCGTTATAGATCCAGTCTGCGGTAACATCATTGTGCTTGTCGGAGGCATCCGGCCCACCAACCAATGCACCGTACAAAACATGCCGCTGTTCTCTGGTATCTTCTGCTTTGGTCAAGCCGGAAGCTGCACGGTGATGCGGATACTTTGCAGCATTTTCGCTATATCCGACAATGTAAGCCCGATTCATCGGGTTGTTGCCCATCAGATATTGCATCTGTTCTTTTGCCCATTCGCTGTATTCGGACGGCTTGCCATTGTTGTTGTACTTGTCATAAACCAGTGCACACAGCTGTGCAGCAGTATTATATCGGGCAGAGCCCCAGGTATTCAGCCAGAAATAGCCTGCCGGTGTAATCGTTCCGACACCGCCTGTCATATAAGTGGTGATTGCCTTTGCAACGGATGCCCAGCAATCCATTTCTTCATAGGGCGATTTTTCAGCAGCTTCCTTGTACTTTTCAATAAACTGCGGATAAACGTGCTCGCCTTCCTTGGCAGGCTTGTCCTCTGAAATTTCGCCTAAAATACACTGCACACCGTTCCACATATCATTCCAGCAATATACATAGCACGGTGCTGCATAGTAGTCATAATACGGGTAAATTTCCTGCAAATAGCTTTCATCGCCGGTGATTTTAAACAGCCATGCTGCTGCCCAGCAGTAATCATCTTCCCACTTGGAGGATACATAATAGGATTTCGGGCCGTCTGCATTGTCACTCAGCTGCTTTTCATGGCTCTTTGCGAACTGAAACAGTGCTTTTGCATAGTCCAAAGACTGTGCTGCATAGTCTGGGTCAGTATCCTTAAAGTTCAAATAGTTGATTGCCAGCGAAGCAGCTGCTGAGGCAACATAATCGGTTTGCGGTTTGTCGCCTGTCAGGAAAAAGGCAGGTCTTGCCATGGTATCTACTTCCGGAGAGTTCCAATAAGCGTGGTCAATATCGCCATCACCCACCTGATAACAATGTGCAACGACTTCGCCATTTTCATCTCGGAACGTGCACTTCATCAGATAATCGTTAAAATACCGCAAGATTGTTTCAATATGGTCATCCTGTCCTGTCTTTTTGTAGGAATCCCGAAATTCATAATAGCCCCAGCCCAAGGTAGAAGCGGCATAGTTTTCCGGCATACCAAACTTTACATGGTCGCCAGCGTCATGAAATCCGCCGGAAACATCTACATAACCATCACCATCCGGATCAAGAATGTCCCGATACTGGTCAATGAACGATTGTGACAAGTTCGTGCCGACCTTATCTTCTCCCATTGGCTGTAAAGGCACTTGTGCGTCATAGGTGTGACAGTTGCCACGCCACTGATAGCGGTTATTTTCGGCAACTTCTGTTCCGCACATATTGCCATCATAAAAATAAATGGAATACTGCAATGCTTTCGCATAATTATACTCCACATCGTCCGCAGCAGATGCCTGCAATCCAGACGGAACGCTGACTGCTGTCTGCAACAGCACTGCTCCCAGCAATCCTGCCAGCAGACGTTTTCCAACATGCTTTTTCTGTTTCATTCTGATTTTCCTTTCTGTACCATTTGATCTCATAAAAAACGGATGAACTGCTTTTATTATACAGCAACTTGTATTAAAAGTCAATTTATTTTTTGCAATTTTACTGGGATTCTAACCAAAAAATCTGGTTGGTGCAGCCACTCTTTCTTAGAAAAATCAGATTTTCGTTTTATTTTTTTATTCTATCTTATTTTAATTGTCCAGCTGCTTCCTTTGCATAGATCGTTAAAATCTCAACAGCATCTAACACACCAATTCTTCCATCTCCATCCATATCCACTCGCTTTTTTGCAGCTTCTTCTAAAGTAGGGTCTTCAGAATACAAATATGGCGTTTGTCCAGATGCGATTTTTGCATAATAGGTCAATACTTGCATAGCATCGTCCATGGAAACTCGTCCATCTAAATCCAAGTCACCCTTCAGTTCTGTTGTAACTTCGGTTGTCTGTCCCGTAACCGCTGTTGTTTGCGTGGTTATGCCAGTCGTTACAGTGGTAGCAATTCCGCCATGCTGATGTGTCGTTGTAGTCGTGGTCGTGATAAATTGCGGCGTTGTGGTTGTGACAAGTTGTGGCGTTGTGGTTGAAATGATACTGGTTTCTGGTCGTTTTGTGGTTGCAGCGACTGTTGTTGTAGTAATGGCTGCTTTTGTCGTTGTTATTTGACTCGTTTCCAATTGATTTGTTGTTTCAAGTGCTGTTGTTTGACTACCAATCGCTTCCGTTGTCGTTTTGGCTGTTGTCACCTGATTACTGGTAGCTTCTGTTGTTTTGACCTCCGTTTCAGTTATGGTTGTTTCATCAATAGAAGCTGCTGTTGTCGTGGTTGTTGTAACAGTATCATCCAACTGAAGCGAATCAAATCCATTCAAGCTCACATATAGTGCACCAGCTGTTTTTTTATAAAAGCGAATCAAAAAGCCTTCTACCATAGAATAGGCTCCTACTTCCGCAGAATCTGTTTGATAGCCAAATGCATAATCTCCGATTTCTATAATCGTTTTCGGCAAGATAACGCCTTTCAAAGACGGGCAATCCAAAAATGCACTTGATTCCACTTGACGCACCCCATCACCGAATGTAACCGCTTCCAACTGGTCACAAGATAGAAATGCATAGGATGAGATAACAGCTGCACCGTCCAATGTCACTTCCTTCAAAGAATTGGCATCATAACAAGCATATGGCTCTATCGTTTTGACTGTTTCTGGAACGATCAAAGATTGCAACTGTACACTATCCTGAAATGCATAGCTATCAATCGCGATTACTGTTTCCGGAATGGTATAATCCAATCGTGCAATCGACGGCGGATAGAAAACCAATACTCGCTGATTGGCTGTCATCAAGACTCCATCGACCACTATATAATAGGGATTTTCGTCTGCAACTGTCACTTCTGACAGTGAAACACAGCCAGAAAATGTATTTGCAGAAAGTTCAGAAACGGCTACTGGAATATGAATTCTCTGCAAGGAACTACAATTTTGAAAGGCATTGGCTTTGATTTTTTCTAAGGTATCTGGCAGCTGCACTTCCTGCAAAGCTGTACAATTTTTAAAAGCAGCTACAGAAATGCTGGTCAATCCTTCTGATAAGGTCACTCGCTGCAATGCAATACAGTCTGAAAAGACAGAATCCGGCAAAGTCTGCACCCTTGATGGAACGACAACTTCTGACAAAGACTGACAGTTGGAAAATGCCATCATGCCAATTCGTTGCAGGCTTTCCGGCAGTGCCATTCGTTGAATAGCGGTGCAGTTCATAAATGCACCATCTCCAATTTTCTGCAAATTCTCTGGCAATGTGATATCATACAATGCAGTACAATTAGAAAACGCCATTGCTCCAATCGAAATGACTGACTGTGGCAATTCAATTTTGGACAGGGAAGAACAATCTGCAAACGCTGCATCTGAAATTAAAAAAACCGTATCCGGAATATCTGTCACTTCTCCATAGCGTCCACTAGGGCAGCGAATCAAAATGCTTTCGCTCTTATCCAACAGCAATCCATTTCTAACGCAATATGCTGGATTCTCTTCGGCAACCGTGAAAACCTGCAAATTTGCACAGTCATGAAATGCTGTGCTGCCAATTTCAATCACACTGGCTGGAATCACAACTTCTGTCAATTCATCCTGCTCTACAAACGCATCATCTTCCACACGTGTGACCGGAAAGCCGTCAATCTCTGCGGGGATTTCTAAAGTGCCCTGAATCGTTCCAGTATAACCGACAATTGTAATTTCATTTTCAGATGCCAGATATTGAAACTGCTCCCATTCTTGCACCTGTCCTATGTTTTCTATGACCGCTGCCGTGGTGGTTTCTAGGCTCAAATCCTCTTCCCACGCAGCTACACCATTCGGTATCACCAGCCAACCTTGCAGCAATACCAGCATGGATAATATACAGGAAATTCCTTTTTTCAAAAATTTTTTCATAAAGCTTTCTCCCTTCACAAAAAGCATCCCTTCTCTTTTTATTATACAGGATAAATGGGAAAATGTAAAGAAAAAATTGTAAATGTTCCGCTCCGAAAAAACGAGAAACGTGCCCGACAATCATGGTCGAACACGTTTCTCTTAGAGAAAAAATGAGAAAAGAAATTATCCAACGTATGGAAGATTCTTAACATCTTCGTTGCCCAGAACAAACTTCATCAAAACAGTTGTATCCTTATCATCGATTGTTTCTGTTCCATCTTTCTGGTCGCAGTTTGCATTTGCAATTGCAATTGGTGTCAAGGTAATCAGCTGTGCCAGATACTTATTCAAACAGATTGCATCCAGCAGGTCTACCTTTCCATCCAAGTTGACATCCCCAACATTTGTACCCGGCAGAACGCTTCCGGAAGTTGTTGTGGTCGTGGTTTCGTCTGTAGTAGTAGTTTCTCCTGCTGTCGTTGTGGTTTCTTCTGGAGTTTCTTCAGTTGTTGTCGTGGTTTCTTCAGTTGTTGTCGTGGTTTCTTCTGGTGTTGTGGTAGTTTCTCCAGTTGTTGTCGTGGTTTCTTCTGGTGTCGTTGTGGTTTCTTCGGTTGTTGTCGTGGTTTCTTCGGTTGTCGTTGTGGTTTCTTCGGTTGTCGTTGTGGTCGTAGTTGTTTCTGTGGTAGTGGTTGTGGTTTCGGTTGTCGTGGTTGTTGTAACTTCACCGCCGTTTGCAACTGCTACTTCGTCCGGATATACAGTTACTTCATTGCCAATCTGTGCAACAACGCTGCCGGTCTGATACTTGTCATACAAACCTGCTGCTGCTGCAACTAAGCCGACCTGATAGTCAATTGCAACTTCGTTGGAAGTGGCATCTGTTGCATTGTCTTTATAGGTCGTAAAGTCCGTGCTGGTCGGGCCGCCAACCAATGCACCATACAATACATGTCCTTTGCTGGAGGAATACTTTCCATCCCAAGAGTTCCATTCATGCCAGTCATCGCTTACTTTCAAATTGGATGCTGCACGGTGGTGCGGAGAGGTTGCAGAAACAGCATTATAGCCAACAACCAGACAAACATTTGCATTGTTGTCACCTAAAATATAGTTCATCTGCTTTTTTGCCCATTCGGTATAGTCTACGCCGGACTGTTCATATTTGGAAGTGACCAATGCACAGAACTGCATCAAAACATCATATCTTGCACTGCCCCAGCTGTTCATCACATAGAACTGATTCTGGTTTGCGTTGACTTTCTGTCCGATGTAGTTGGTTGCAAAACTCCAGTTTCCAGTGATTTCAGCGTTGATGATGGCTGCACCCAACTGAGAGTTTCCATAACAATAATCCTGTGTCCAGTCATTTTGAACCTGTGTATACTTGCTGTTTTCGGTCAGATATGGTTCTTCGCCAGTTGCCAGATACAGCCAGCCTGCTGCCCAGGAAATATCATCCTGCACGTCCTTTGCACCGCTGGCATAGGTGTTCTGTTCATAAGTGATTTTCCGGTATTTGGTCGCAAAATTGTACAGAGCAACCGCATATTTTAAATCTTCTTCGTTGCCGAAATTCAAATAGCTCTGTGCCAGAGAAGCGGCATACTGTGCGGCAATATCACTTGCACCATCGGTGGTCGAGTAGGTTTCACTGCTGCCGTGATCCCACATCTGTTCCGGAGCCCACCATTTCGCATGGTCAGGTCCATCATCGCCAACTTCATAGATGAAAGATGTCACGGTATCGCCGGACAGCGTTGTGCATCTCTTAAAGAATTCGTTGAATTCATCGCTGATCACCTTGAAGTGTGCAGTCGTTCCGGTCTTCTGGAACTGGTCTTTGTATTCATAATATGCCCAGCCCAAGGTAGAAGCGGTAAATCCGGCAGTCTGTCCGCACTTGATGCCATCGCCGGCATCGTGAAAGCCGCCCAATGCGACATCTCCGGTGTGGCAATTATCTCTCCAAGAGAATGCAGAAGTTTCCCCTACCTTGTCGCCGCACATATTTGCATCATAGAAATACAGCGAATATTGCAGCAACTTCGCATAGTTGTCCAGTTCCAAATCTGCTGCATTGGCAGAATAGGACTGCATTCCCACTGCGGTTGCACTCACTGCCATCACCGCTGCGGCAATTCCGGCAAATATCCGGTTTTTCTTTCCCTGTTTCTTCATGTTTTCTTCCATCCTTTCTGTTTTTCACATCGAATATGAATGACATTACTATAAGGATACCATAATTTATACAAAATGTCAAGGAGAATCATCACAAAAGTTGTATATCTTTTTATGCAAACTTGAATTTAATTTCCATTTATTAGCAATTGCGAATTCGATTCATTGACAAAGCATCTGCTGCATGGTATAATAACATCAGACAGCCGCTTTTGGCTGCACTTTATGGAAAAAAGGTGACGAGAGAACGATGTATCTTCCAAACTCCACAAAAGCAGCAGAATTTCTCTGCCATGAAGAAGTGATGCAGACGCTTGCTTATGCACAGGAAAACAAAAACAATCTTCCACTGATTCAGGAAATCTTAGCCAAAGCCCGCTTACAAAAAGGGTTGACGCACCGGGAAGCCTCTGTTTTGCTTGCCTGTCCATCGGAAACCGTCTGGGAAGAACTCTACCAATTAGCAGAAGCCATTAAACTGGACTACTACGGCAAGCGAATCGTATTATTTGCTCCGCTCTATCTTTCCAACTACTGCGTGAACAGCTGTGTTTACTGCCCGTATCATGCGAAAAACAAGCATATCTGCCGAAAAAAACTGACGCAAGAGGAAATCAAACGAGAAGTCATTGCGTTGCAAGATATGGGACACAAACGGCTGGCTCTGGAGGCTGGAGAAGACCCCTTGCACAACCCCATTGAATACATTCTGGAATCCATTGACACAGTTTATCACATTCAGCACAAAAACGGAGCAATTCGCCGGGTCAATGTGAATATCGCTGCAACTACGGTGGAAAATTACCGGAAATTGCATGATGCTGGCATTGGAACATACATCTTGTTCCAAGAAACCTACCACAAGGAGCAATACGAAAAACTGCATCCGGCAGGGCCAAAACACAACTACGATTACCACACCGAAGCCATGGACAGAGCCATGCAGGGTGGGATTGATGATGTCGGGCTGGGCGTTCTGTTCGGGCTGCAAACATATCCGTATGAACTTGCTGGCTTGCTGATGCATGCAGAACATCTGGAGGCAACTTATGGCGTAGGCCCGCACACCATCAGTGTTCCCCGTATCAAGCACGCAGATGATATTGACCCGAATGCGTTCGATAACAGCATTGATGATGAAACTTTTGCAAAAATCTGCACCATTATCCGAATTGCTGTTCCATATACGGGCATGATTATGTCAACCAGAGAGGGAAAAGCGGTTCGGGAACGGGCGTTGCAGCTGGGGATTTCACAAGTGAGCGGTGCATCTTGCACCAGTGTTGGCGGATACGATACGCCAGAACCAGAGTCCGAAAATTCTGCTCAATTTGATGTCAGCGACCGCCGTACTCTAGATGAAGTTGTCCGCTGGCTGATGGAACTGGGATACATCCCCAGCTTTTGCACCGCCTGCTATCGGGCTGGCAGAACCGGCGACCGGTTCATGTCCCTCTGCAAGAGCGGTCAGATTCAAAACTGCTGTCACCCGAATGCCCTCATGACATTAAACGAATATTTGGAGGATTACGCAAAGCCGGAAACCTGTGCCATCGGAAAAGCCCTGATTCAAAAGGAACTGCTAAATATTCCAAATGAAAAAATACGGGCAATTGCAGCCGAACACATTGCAGAAATGGCTGCTGGAAAACGAGATTTCCGCTTCTAATTCTACTGCACCTCAAAGACAAGGAGATGAACCATGAACACTGCAAAAAAATGGATCGCTGCTTTTTCGGCAGGATTATTTGCCCTTTCCGCCTGTCCGCTGCTCACTTCCGTGCAGGCTGCTAACGCTGACCGGAAACAAGTCTTACAGGACACCTATCAACAATGGAAGAAAACTTATGTGACCGAGGACACTTATATTTCCTCTGGCAAGCCACAGTATTATGTTTCCTATGAAGAAAATCGCTATGCTGGAGATGGTGTTTCTGTTCCAGTCACCGTTTCTGAAGCACACGGCTATGGTATGCTGATTACGGTTTGCATGGCGGACTATGATGCACAGGCAAAAGATACATTCGATGGAATGTACCGCTATTATCGGGCACATCTCAGCGATATTGGTGAAAATCTGATGTCCTGGCAGCAATGCGACAATGGTTCTGCTCTGATTGACGGGGCAACCGACGGAGCGATGCAGGGCGGAGATGCAGACTCTGCAACAGATGGTGATTTGGATATTGCCTATTCGCTGCTGTTGGCCGACCAGCGTTGGGGCTCTAGTGAGGAAACACCTTATCGGGAAACAGCTCTTGCCATGATTCAAGATATTATGGACTATGAAGTGAATCAAGAGGACTGGCTGTTGCAGCTGGGCGACTGGGTGCATGAATGTGACCCGAGCGATTCTTATTATTCCGCAACCCGTTCTTCTGACTTTATTTTGCAATATTTCCCAATCTTTGAAGCGGTTACTGGCGATGAACGCTGGGGAAAATTATATGATGGAACATGTGCAGTAATAGAAAGCATCACCGCTGAACAATCCACGGGACTGCTGCCGGATTTCATCGTAAAAAATGCAGCGGGGAAATTTGTTCCAGCTCCGGAAAACTTCTTGGAAGATGTCACAGATGGCACATATGCCTATAACAGCTGCCGGACTCCGTGGCGATTGGGAATGGATTTGCTCTACCCTTCCGAAAAGGGTGCAAATGATACCGTAAAGACCGTTATTCACAAGCTGAACAGCTGGATTCAGACGGAAACCGATGGTGACCCGGAAAATATCGTTGCTGGATATAAACTGGATGGCACACCAACACAGGATTATGATGACCTCTGTTTCACTGCTCCGTTCTTGGTGGCTGCTGCCTGCGAAGATTCTGCATCTTCTTGGGAACAGGCATTATGGGACACGCTTGCCGACTATGGCACAGATGTTTATTTTGGTGACACCATCCGTATGCTTTGCATGATTTCTGTAACCGGAAACTGGCTTGTTCCGGATACTGCAACAAATTCCACAAAGGGCGATTTGGATGGAGATGGAACTGCCACGGTTTCAGATTTGGTTCTGCTGAATCGGTATTTGCTGCGATTGGAATTGCTCACCGCAGAACAGGGCAATCGTGCCGACTGGAACGATGACCAACAAATCACCGTTGTAGATGCCATGTTGATGCGACGTTCATTATTATAAGGAGGATGCTCCATGGAAGCAGGTTTACAGCAAACACCCAGTGCTGACCGCATTCACATTGCCTTTTTCGGCAGAAGAAATGCTGGAAAATCCAGCTTAGTGAATGCCATTACCAATCAAACCATGTCAATTGTGTCAGAAATTCAAGGAACAACGACTGACCCCGTTCGCAAGGCAATGGAACTGCTCCCGCTGGGGGCTGTTGTCATCATCGACACGCCGGGGCTAGATGACGAAGGAACATTGGGCAGCCTGCGGATGCAAAAGACGAAGGAAATTTTGCACCGCACGGATTTAGCTGTCATTGTCATCAACAGCACCATTGGAAAGACAGAACTGGAAACAAAATTGGAAGCAGATTTGCAGCAACAGCAGATTCCCTTTTTGGAGGTCTACAATCAATGCGACCTGCACATGCCGGAACAGCTGCCGGATGGAGCAATTGCAGTCAGTGCAAAAACTGGATTCCACATTTCAGAACTCAAAGAGAAAATGGCTGCCTGCTATCAGAAACAAGCACCAAAAGCAAGCCGTTCCCTGCTAGGAAATTTTGTCAAGCAGGACGACATCATTTTATTGGTCACACCGATTGATGAATCTGCTCCAAAGGGACGGATGATTCTGCCGCAGGTGCAGGCGATTCGCTCCATTTTAGATGAAGAAGCCATTTGTCTGGTCGTTCAGCCACAGCAATTACAGCGAACGCTTTCCCTATTAAAACAGCCGCCGAAATTGGTTGTGACGGATAGTCAGGTATTTCAACAGGTCAACCAGATTGTTCCACCGGAAATTGCCTTGACTTCGTTTTCTATTCTATATGCACACTATCACGATGTACTGCAAAAAGCAGTGACTGCCGCCGCTACGCTGGAATGTTTGCAAGATCACGACCGCATTTTGATTGCTGAGGGCTGCACGCATCACCGACAGTGCAACGACATCGGAACGGTTAAGCTGCCGAACTGGATACAAACATACACGGGAAAAACGCTGGATTTTACGTGGACTTCTGGGAATACGTTTCCGGATGATTTAACCCCGTATCGGCTGATTGTTCACTGCGGCGGATGTATGTTGCAGCCACGTGTGATTCAATATCGAAAAGAGTTGGCGGCAGAAGCTGGCGTTCCATTCACCAACTATGGAACATTAATTGCTTATGTACATGGAATTTTGCGGCGAAGTGTTTCGACTTTTCCGGAATTGCAAGAAAAAATGCCCCATCATATTCACGAAACAGATTGACATTTTTTCATAAATGTGGTATATTATATACAATGTCGGGATTTCCCTGCATACTACTTCTAAAAAGGAGCCAATACAATTATGGCAAAAAATTACTCACCGGAAATCGCAAAAGCAGTAGAGGAATTTTTCACAAAAGAGGAACTAAACTATATTCCTTGCAATGAAAATGGTGTCATTCGCAGCGGAATGATGCTTTCTTCTCAGATTCACAGAGTCGATATTTACATGGATATCCGGAAAGACGGTTACAGCATGATTTCTGTTTTTCCGCTGCATGCAGAAGAAAAAGCTCGTCCGGCAATTGCTGAATTTCTGACACGGGCAAATTATGAAATCAACCTCGGCTGTTTTGATATGGACTTTGAAGACGGAGAAATCCGCTATAAAATGGCACAGTTCTGCGGTGCAACCGTTCCGACTTATGAGCAGATTCAAAAGATTTTTTATGTTGCAATTACAACCATTAATCACTATGGAAATGGCATTGCAAAAACACTGCTGAGCCTTGGAACACCAAAGGAAAATTTAGCAGAATGCCATCAAGAACCGAAAAAACAGTAACATCTTGAAATCAACGGCATAAAAAAATGGCTTGCAGATGAAAAACCTGCAAGCCATTTTTATGGTTTCCGATAACATGACAAATAAAAAGAGGCGAATCTTGAACGATTCGCCTCAAAGAAAAGATGCCGGCATCTACCGATTTTTCCAGGTCGTCACCGACCAAGTATCTTAGGCGTAAAGGAGCTTAACTTCCGTGTTCGGAATGGGAACGGGTGGAACCTCCTTGCTATCGACACCGGCTGCTTTAAAAAACAGAATTGAAATACTCACTGATGAAGTTTTTAGAGAACTGAAAAAGACCAATCACAAAAGGAAAAGCAATCGACCGATTAGTACTTGCAAGCTAAACATGTCACCATGCTTACACTTTAAGCCTATCAACCTCGTAGTCTACAAGGGGTCTTATTCCGAAGAACGGATATCTTATCTTAAGGTCGGCTTCACGCTTAGATGCTTTCAGCGTTTATCCGTTCCGCACTTAGCTGCCCAGCCGTGCCACTGGCGTGACAACTGGTTCACCAGAGGTGCGTCCATCCCGGTCCTCTCGTACTAGGGACAGCTCCTTTCAAATATCCTACGCCCACGACAGATAGGGACCGAACTGTCTCACGACGTTCTGAACCCAGCTCGCGTACCGCTTTAATTGGCGAACAGCCAAACCCTTGGGACCGAATACAGCCCCAGGATGCGATGAGCCGACATCGAGGTGCCAAACCTCCCCGTCGATGTGGACTCTTGGGGGAGATCAGCCTGTTATCCCCAGGGTAGCTTTTATCCGTTGAGCGACGGCATTTCCACTCACATACCGCCGGATCACTAACTCCAACTTTCGTTACTGCTCGACCCGTCAGTCTCGCAGTTAGGCTCGCTTATGCGTTTGCACTCTATGGCATGGTTTCCGTCCATGCTGAGCGAACCTTTGAGCGCCTCCGTTACTCTTTTGGAGGCGACCGCCCCAGTCAAACTGCCCGTCTAACAGTGTCCCCCGACCGGATTCACGGCCGCAGGTTAGGAAACCAGCAATACAAGAGTGGTATCCCACCGGTGACTCCACATAGCCTGACGACTATGCTTCCAAGTCTCCCACCTATCCTGTACATGCATTACCGATTCCCAGTATTAAACTGCAGTAAAGCTCCATGGGGTCTTCCCGTCTAGTTGCGGGTAACTGGCATCTTCACCAGTACTACAATTTCGCCGGGCGG
>ERZ773193.1947-NODE-1947-length-23901-cov-5.078462_pt1 | contig 23901 bp, 7 predicted proteins | sample MGYA00511110_ERZ773193 | MGnify/ENA primary metagenome ERZ773193 (study PRJEB29015, sample SAMEA2737784) | human gut metagenome | biome: human gut; feature: human-associated habitat; material: faeces | place: China | collected 2012 ...
TCCGGGCGGCCGGCCAAAACCGGGGTTTCAGATATCAGTCAGAGGGTTCTGCTTACTCGCCCATGAACACTGCGTTCAGTGCGTCGTAGTTCTCGGTGATCGCCTGCTCAGCGGTCTGCTCGCCGGTCCAGACCGGGCCGAGGACCGTGCGGAGGAGCTCGATGAACTCGGTGGTGTGCGGGATGTAGTACCAGCAGGTAGACTCAGCGCAATCTCTTGCGTATTCAACGACAGCACCCTTGTACTCGTCATGATCCGGGAAGTTGGGGTTGTCGATCCACTTGTTGGTGAGGGTCTCATCGGTGTAGTACTCTTCGAGGATGGGCATCCAGATGCCGGTGGCGATCAGGCTGTCCCAGCTGTTCTCTTCCTTCATGTACCACTTGATGAAGGTCATGGCCTCTTCCGGATGCTTGGTCTGGGAGAAGACGACCTGCGGGCCGCCGGTGCAGATGGTGACCTCGTTGACCATCTTCGGCAGACGGGCGACGCCATAGTTCAGGCCTTCGTCACGGGCGGTGGCAAGGCAGGTGCCGACGTTCCATGCGCCAGCGGTCGCCATGGCGACGGTGCCGGTCAGCAGGGAGCGCTGCATGCCGTTGTCCTCGAGGCCTGCATTGTAAGGCATGCAGTTCTCAACGAGGGTCAGGTCAGCGACCTTCTGGATGGACTCGATGACCTTCGGGTCATTGATGGTGCAGGCGGAGCCGTCCTCGGTGAACCAGCGGCCGCCGTTGGACAGTGCCCAAACCTCAAGCTGCCAGGTCCAGTTGTCAACGACGCAGCCGTACTGCTTGATGTTTTCCTTGTCGAAATCCGGGCTCAGGGCGTTGTTGCCGTTGGCGTCGAGGGTCAGGGTCTTGGCCAGGGTGACGAACTCGTCCCAGGTCATAGCCTCGGTAGCGGACGGATAGTCCAGGCCGGCGGCATCAAACATGTCCTTGTTGTAGTACAGGGACAGGACTTCGTTCGCAGCGGAGTAAGCAACGGGCTTGCCTTCGCTCTTGAAGGTGATGGAATCAAGGGGCATGGAGTCGGCGCCCTCGTACATGGCGGAGATGTCGTACAGCAGGCCGTCGGAAGCGAAGTCCAGAACGCCGGACTCGTTCATGATGCCGCAGTCGGGAAGCTCACCCGCGGTAGCCATGGTGTTCAGCTTCGTGACATACTCTTCGTTGGGGATCGCCATGACCTCAACCTTGATGTTCGGATACTCTTCGTGGAACTTGTCGGCGACGGCCTGCACGCTGGCAGCCTCGTCCGGGGTGCCCCAATAGGAGTAGGTGATGGTGACGACGTCGCCGTCATTGCCGTTGGTGTCATCGGAGGAATCGGAGTTCTCCGTGGCGGGGGTGGTGTCCTGAGAGCCGTCGGTCTGATCGTTGTTGTCGGTGTTGGTTGCGCAGGCGACCATACCAACGATCATCAGGAGGCACAGCAGGAGCGCGATGATCTTCTTCATGGTTCAGGTTCCTTTCTTCATTTCAAGTTTTTTATTATAGCAGCTTCCTGCTGCGTATAATTACGAAATTGTGGTATCGACCCAGACGCGCATCTCGCCGGGCGTGCGGTTGCCCCACAGGCCATAGGGAACGGCGTGCAGCGTGCACGGCTCGGTGCGCAGTGCGCAGTCGGCATAGAGCTCAGCGTCGTCCACACCGGTCGACACGATCCGGCAGCCGTTCACGTCCAGCTCCGGCAGGTTGCCGGGCAGGCCCTCGGCGGGCACCTTCTCTTCAACGGCGGCATCCGGCGCCATTCGCAGGGCCGCAAGGTTTTCGCCGTTGTCCTGCTGCTCGAAGCAGTAGACGAACGGGCCCTTCTGCAGCGCGACGCGGCCGACATCGGCGCGGACCTGCAGGTTCGCGGCACAGCGGTGCACCGGCACCGAGCCGCTGAGCGTGAAGTGATGCTCACCCGCGCAGTTCACGGCAAGCACGGCATAGCCGTTCTCGACCGCAGGCTGGATGCCCTCGCCGTTCAGGCGGAAGACGGGCTTCTCAAGCCACTTCGGCAGGCGCAGGCGCACAACGATGGGGTGTGTGCCGCTCGAGCGGACGTCCAGCTCCAGCGCGCCGCCATGCATCAGGCCGCTGCGCTGCTCGATGCGGACGTCGGTATCGCGCAGGGTCGTCTCGATGGTCGAGCCGACGAGCAGGTTGACATAAATACTGCGCTCATCGACCGCATAGATGTACTGCCCGAGGGAGGCAAGCGTGCGGGCGATATTTGCGGGGCAGCAGGCGACCTCGAACCACGGCTGACGGACGGGCTTGAGATACTCGATAGATGTATGGTCCTTGCAGTTTGCAGGCCAGACCTCCAGCGGATTGACGTAGAAGTAGCGGTCGCCCGCAGCGCTGACGCCGCCGAGCACCGTGTTGCACAGGGCGCGCTCCACGGTCTCGTAGTACGAGGCATCGTGGAGCATGGCCGCCATGCGCTGGCCGAACATCATCAGACCGATGGACGCGCAGCTTTCGCAGTACATGCGGTCGTTCGGCAGGTCGTAATCCACGGTGAAGCGCTCAAGCAGGCCGGACGAGCCGATGCCGCCGGTGATATACATGCGGCGCTTCGTGACATTGTCCCAGAGCGTCTGGCAGGCATTGCGCAGGGCCTCGTCCTGCTGGATATCGGCCAGATCGGCCATTGCGCTGCACTGGTACATGGCGCGGACTGCGTGACCCTCCATTGTCTTCTGCTCCACGGGACGCACATGCGACTGGGAGTAGGAGGGATCGTAGTTGCGCAGTTCGGGGAAAATGACCTTGTGGTTCGGGTCATTCATCTCGCGCAGCAGGTAGTTCGGCGTGCGGCCGCGGCAGTCCAGGAAGAAGCGGGCCGTCTTCAGGTAACGCTCCTCGCCGGTCACGCGCCACAGCTTCACGAGGGCAAGCTCGATCTCCTGATGGCCGGGATAGCCGGGGATCTGCCCCTCGCCGTCGCCGAAGGTTTGGCAGATGAGATCTGCGAACTTTGCGGCGATGTCGAGCAGGCGGCGCTTGCCGGTTGCGTTATAGTAGGCAACGGCGGCCTCGATGAGATGGCCTGCGCTGTAGAGCTCGTGGCCCTCGGTGAGGTTCTTCCAGCGAAGCTCGGGATGGCAGACTGTGAAATAGGTGTTCAGGTAGCCGTCCGGCTGCTGGGCCTGGCCGATGATCTCAATGAGCTCGTCAGCCTCGGGAATATACTCTGTTTCGCCGTTATTTGCGCAATAAGCGACTGCCTCGAGCCATTTATAGGCATCCGTATCGCCGAAGACAACGCCGCGGTGCTCACCCTGGAGCGTGCCGCCGGCGATGCGGAAATTATCAATGCAGAAGCAGCGGCTCTGGCCCTGCTTGCCGTTGAGGATCTCCCACTGCACGGGGATCATTTTCTTTGCGACCATGCCCGCGTAATGGCTGAACAGCGGATCCGTTACTCTAATTTTTTTCAAATCGGGGATCGTGATCTTGCTTGCCATAATGTGGAACCTCCATTGGTGGTTAAACGTTTAAGAAGAAATCAGAAAAGAAAACGCGGAATCCCGTCGTCGGTCGCCGCGTGCCGAAGCCGCAATTGGCGTCCGGTGATTTAAACGTTTAACTTTTTCTGACCTGATTATATCATAATTTTCGGATTTGTAAAGGCAGAATTACAGAATCGTGAGTTTATACAACTTTCCCGACTATTTTTTGTGCAGAATCCACAACGATCAAGCTGCGCATCTGCCGATCTGCAGCCGTTCCGGCCTGCATGTAAGCCAAAAAATGTGCAGCACGCGGGATTTCCCTGTAATTTGCGTCAAATTTAGCATTTTCCCCGAAATAAAACGTTTAGCTCTTGCTGTTTTTCGTGCGGTATGATATGATTATATCAACGCTTCGCATTGTAAATTACCAGAGAAGGTGAACCATTTCATGGCAACCATTCGCGAGATCTCGGACCGAGCCGGTGTATCCATCGCAACGGTCTCCAAGGTCCTGAACAACAAATCCGGCGTCAAGCAGGAGACGGCCGACCGAATTCTGCAGATCGCGGACCAGCTCAATTATCGTCCGAATCTCAACGCCCGCTCGCTGAAGCTCGGCGACGCGCGCACCATCGGCATCATCACGGAGGACCTGACCGTCTTCAACACGCCGGAGATCGTCGACGGCGTCGCCTCCGTATGCGAGACGCTGAACTATCATTATATTCTGAGCAATCTGCGTTTCAACAAGCGCTACCACGACAATCCCTGGGACTATCCCGAGAGCAACGTGCTCGTTCGCTCCGCCGTGAACGATCTGCTGTCCAAGCAGGTCGCGGGCATCATCTATATCGGCTGTCACAGCCACCTTGTCGCATCGCTGAAGGCGCATGCCCATATCCCGTTCGTGTGCGTCTACTGCACCTGCGAGGATCAGGACGTGCCCTGCGTCGGCTATGATGACCGTCTTGCCGCCTATGAGGCCACGGGCACTCTGCTGGAGCACACGTCGGAGCACATCGGCATGATCACGGGTCCCATCCACTCCGTGCACACCCTGCGCCGTGCCAACGGCTTCCTGCAGGCCCTGCACGACCACGGCGTAGCCTATGACTCTTCCCTCGTCCGCGCAAGTGACTGGGACCGTGACTCCGGCTACCGTCTCGGCGGCGAGCTCATCCGCGCGGGCGCAAAGGCCATTTTTGCGCAGAATGACCTTGTCGGCACCGGCGTGATCGACTGGTGCAACCAGAACGGCATCGAGGTCGGCAGGGACATCTTCCTTATCGGCTACGATAACCGTGAGATCAGCTCCGTCTGCCGCCCGTCACTCTCCACCGTCGCCCTGCCGCTGTTCCAGATGGGCCAGAGCGCGGGCCACACCCTGCTGGACATGCTCTCCGGCAAGCATCCGGCGCAGAAGGACATCATGCTGGAATGTACGATCATCAAACGAGAATCCACAGGAGGTTAATTCATGAAAGCTCGCATCCGACTGCAGAAGGACTGCATCATCTCCCCCATCGATCCCCGCGTGTTTGGCTCGTTCATCGAGCATCTCGGCCGCGCCGTCTATACCGGCATCTATGAGCCGGATCACCCGACCGCCGACACCTTCGGCTTCCGCGGCGACGTGGAAGAGCTCATCCGTCCGCTGCATGTCACGCAGATCCGCTATCCGGGCGGCAACTTCCTGTCCGGCTACGACTGGCGCGACGGCATCGGTCCGAAGGACAAGCGTCCCGTCCGCCCTGACATGGCTTGGAGCGCCATTGAGCCGAATCAGGTCGGCACGGATGAATTCCTGCAGTGGTGCGAGCGCATCGGCGCGCAGCCGATGATGGCCGTGAACCTCGGCACCGGCACGCCGAAGGACGCCGTGGAGCTGCTGGAATACTGCAACGGCGACATGCACACCTACTGGGCGGACAAGCGCCGCGAAAACGGCCGCGAAGCCCCCTACAACGTCAAGCTCTGGTGCCTCGGCAACGAGATGGACGGCCCGTGGCAGATCTGCTCGAAGACGGCCACGGAATACGGCCGCATCGCCTGCGAGACGGCCAAGCTCATGAAGATGTTCGACCCGACCATTGAGACCGTCGCCTGCGGCAGCTCCTACCGCACGATGCCGACGTTCGGCACCTGGGAAGAGGAGGTCCTCCGCCAGAGCTATCCCTACGTCGACTATCTGTCGCTCCATCAGTATTATACGAACCATGAGGGCGACGTCATGAATTTCCTTGCACGCAGCGAGGAGATGGGCGAGTTCATTCAGGAGGTCGCCGCCATCTGCGAAAAGATCCGCCTCGAGGTCGGCAGCGACAAGCATATCGGTCTGTCGTTCGACGAGTGGAACGTCTGGTATCACTATGCCAAGAACGGCAAGGTGCCGGAGAAGTGGACGGTCGCCCGCCCCATTGAAGAGGAGAACTACGACTTTGCAGACGCTCTGCTCGTCGGCAGCATGCTCAACACCCTGCTCAACCACGCCGACGTCGTGAAGGTTGCCTGCCTGGCCCAGCTCGTCAACGCGCTGGCCCCCATTATGACCGAGCCGGGCGGCCGCGCCTGGGCGCAGACGACGTACTGGCCGTTCCTCTATGGCTCGCAGTTCGGCCGCGGCACGGCCCTGCAACAGGAGGTCGAGGTCCCGACCTATGCCTGCGGTGTCAGCCCGAAGGCCCCGTACCTTTCCAGCTCCGCCGTGCTCTCCGAGGATGGCGCGCATGTGACGGTCTTTGCCGTGAACAAGAGCCTCGACGAGGCCATGACGCTGGAGCTTGACGGCCTGAACGCCGTACTGGAGCAGCACGTCACGCTGACCGCCCCCGCGCTGGACAGCGAGAACACGGCAGACGCCCAGCCCGCCCTGCCGCGGGAGCTGCCTGTCGGCGCAGACGCGCCGGAGCTGCCCGCCGCCTCGTGGAATATGCTCCGCTTCCGCCTTGCCTGATCCTGAAGATATCCCCTACCGGCGCAGGCCCCCCTGCGCCGGTTTTTTGCGTCTGTATTGGGTCATTCTGGGTCATTCATGGTAAGGGCGGGGCATGCCCCGCCCGTGCGCGAAGCGGCAAAAGCAGCACCAATTCGGTGCAGTGTACCGTTTCCTGCGCCATGCTTCCTGATGTGTCATTGCGAGGAGCGAAGCGACGTGGCAATCTCGCAGGACCCGGCCGGATAACAGGACACTCCCGGCGAAATTGCAGCTGCCTCCCCGAGATTGCCACGGGCGCAAAGCGCCCTCGCAATGACAAATCGGGAGCCATCGCCGTTTTAGCGATAGCCTGTGCAAATCGTCAGTGCAGCGCCGGGAGCGGCATGCCGCTCCCCTACAATAAGGGTACGATCGACAGCGCGCCGCAAAAGTCAAAAAGGAGCCGCCCGGGTGGGCGGCTCCTCCCCTGCCCGCATCAGCGGACAGGGATTTTTTTTGGATCAGTTCTCCGCAGTCAGATAGCGCATCAGAATGACGGCGATCTGGGCGCGGGTCGCGGTCTCCTGCGGGGCGAGGTAGGTCTTGCCATCGCTCTCGGAGATACCGTTGATGAGGCCCTGCTCCACTGCCCACGCCATGGCGTCGGCGGCGTAATCGGAGACCTTCTCGGCATCCGGGAAACCGGCGAGCTTGCCCTCGACCTTCTCCGCCTTGGCATAGCGGAAGAGGATCGTCGCGATCTGCTCACGGGTGATCTGGTCGTTCGGGGCGAACGTCGTGGTGTTCACGCCCTTGACGATGCCGTTCTCCGCTGCCCAGATGACAGCGTTCGTGTACCACTGACCGTCTGCCACGTCGGCAAACGGGTTCGTGGCCGTGCTCTCCGGCTCGCCCGCGATGCGATAGAGGATCGTCACGAGCTGGGCGCGGGTCAGGTTGCCGTCGACGTCGAACGCATCGTCCGCGACGCCGTTCATGAAGCCGTTTCTCACCATGAAGTCGACGCCGGTATGATACCAGCCATTCTCCTCCACGTCGGTGAAGTTCGTGCTCGGGCAGCCTGCGGTCTTGAGGGCCTCGCGTGCGGCCGCAAGGATCTCGTCGACCTCCTCGGGCGTCTTGGCGGCTTCGATGGCAGCCTTGGCGTCCTCGATGACCTTGGCATAATCCTCACGGGCGTGGCCGGTCAGGGTCTCGCTCTCATGCAGGAGCTGTGCCAGCTCGAAGGAGGCGGCATACTTGGAAGCGGCAAGCGCAGCTTCCTCGGCAGCCTTGCGGGCTTCCTCGGCGGCCTTGCGCTCGGCCTCTGCCTTTTCGGCAGCAGCCTGGGCCTCGGCCAGATAATCGATGAGCTCAGCCTTGATCTCAACGACCTTCTGATAGGTCTCGGCCATCTGGCGGGCATACTCGGCAGCCTCGGCGGCAGAGGCAGCAGCCTCGACCTCGGACTTCTTCGCAGCCTCGAGCGCCAGCTCGGCAGCGGCCTTTGCTTCCTCTGCGGCCTTCTGGGCATCCTCGGCAGCCTTCTTCGCGGCCTCGGCCTCAACCTTGGCGCGCTCGGCAGCTTCCTTGTCCTCGGCGCTGGAAGCAGCGGCCTCCTCGGCCTTCTTCTGAGCCTCTTCGGCTCTTGCCTTGGCGGCTTCGGCAGCAGCCTGCGCAGCCTCGGCGGCAGCCTGGGCTTCCTGTGCCTTCAGCATGCTGTCGGCAGCCTGCGCAGCGCTCTGAGCAGCCTGTGCGGCGCTCTGCGCGGAGCGGCCTGCCTCTTCCGCAGCCTTCACGGCCTCGGCGACAGCCTTGGCAGCCTCGGCAGCAGCGGCGGCGTTGTTCTCCTCGGCAGCCTTCTGGGCAGCGTCAGCGCCTGCCTTGGCCTCTTCGGCCTTCTTCTGAGCTTCTTCGGCCTTGGCCTGTGCGGCTTCGGCAGCGGCCTGCGCGGTCTCAGCAGCCTTGCGGGCCTCCTCGGCAGCGGCGTTGTTCTCACCGGCCTTGGCAGCGGCGGCCTCAGCGGCCTCCTGCGCGGCCTTGGCGGCCTCAACGGCTTCCTCGGCAGCCTTCTGCGCGGCTTCGGCCTCTTCCTGTGCCTTCCTGGCTTCCTCAGCGGCCTTCTGGGCGATTGCCGCAGCCGATGCCGTCAGTTCCTCATACAGCTCCTCGGCAGCGAGCAGCTTTTCATAGTTCTTGACCAGTTCCTTCTGCGTGTCGGTCAGGGCGTCATAGGCGGCGCGGGCAGCCTTGATCGCGTCGCCGCTGTCGGCAGTAACTTCGCCGATGGCATCGATCAGGTCGTCCACAGCCTTTGCGGCAGCGGCGTCGACCAGGGCGGTGTAAGCTTCCTCTGCCGCAGTCAGCTTCTCGTAGTTGTCGACAAGCACCTTCTTGGCCTCGGGCAGCTTGTCATAGGCGGTGCGGGCAGCGTCGATGGCGTCGCCGCTGTCGAGCGTTACCTCGCCGATGGCGTCGATGAGCTCCTTGACCGCAACGACAGCGGGGTCGTCCGGGGCCTTGAGCACGTGGATCGTCAGCATGGCCTTCGTGGCGGTGCCTTCGACCTCGCCCTCGAAGTTCACGTCGCCGACATTGGCCAGCTCGGCAGCCGTGATGGCGGGCCAGGTGACCTTGACGGTCTGGTTGTCAAATGCGCCGTTGTTGTAGCCGGCCTTCACGGTCTTCGGCAGCGCCGGGACGATACCCTGCGTCGTCGTGACCTCAACGGGCTCGACGCTCGTGATGGTGGCCTTGTCCATGTCGCTGCGGACATAGATGGTGCAGGTGGTCATCTTGCCGGTGGAGTTGTTCACGCCGCGGAGCTTGACCTCGCCGTCGGTGGCGATCATGTCAGCCGTCAGGGTCTCCCAGGTAACGGGGACGCTGATGAGCGCGCCGTCCGAGGTGACTGCCGTGACGTTGGAGGGCAGCGTGGGCATGACGCCGGGCTTCGTGGCGAGGAAGACCTCGTTCAGGGAAGCGACGTCAACGGAGGAATAGACCTTGAAACGGTAGATGCCGTTTGCTTGCGCGCCGGAACGGACGGTCACATACAGGCGCAGGCGGGTGGTGGTAACGCGGTCGAATTCAATGCGGTTGTACTTGTTCTTTGCAATGCTGCTCTCGAACGGGGTGGTGATGTTGACATCCTGCCAGGTACCGCTGGCATCGAGGTACTGCATGCGCAGCTTGGACGGGACCTGCGTTCCGCCGCCGTCGTCATACCAATAGATGTCCGCGCCGCCGACGGTCACGGCCTCATCCCAGGTATAGCCGACATAGTGCTCGGAGCCGGCGCTCTGACGCCAGTTGCCCCAACCCTTGCCGGCGCCCACGTTGGAGCTGGTCGGCTCGAAGCTCGGGTTGTTGATGCCGTTCAGGTTCTCCCAGCTGGAGGTGTAGTCACTTTCGACGGAAGCGGCGTCCGGAGCGACGTCCTCGCCGAGGCCGCCCGCTGCGCCCTGCTTCAGGGTGACGGTCAGCTCGGCAGTCGCGCTCAGCTCGCCGTCACTGACGGTGAAGCGAACGGTGTACTCGCCTTCCACGGAGCCGGAGATGGTCGTGGTGGGCTTGTTGGCGCTGCTCAGGATAACCTCGGCGCCCTCCGGAGCGGAGACAAGCTCCCAGGCGTAGCTCATGTCCTTGTCATAGGGCAGGCCGTCGTCGGTGCAGGTCGCCTTCAGGGTAGTGTAGAGGTTGCCGGTCATGGAGGTGTCTTCCGCGAGCTTGACGGACGGAGCCGTGTTCTGCGCGGGATGATCGCGGTCGCCGCCCTCGTTGAAGAGCTGGATCTCGGTCACGGCAGTGAAGCCCTTGTCCTTGTTGGTGAAGGTGAAGCGGAACTGATCCGTCTCGACCGGTGCGAAGTACACGGCGTTGTAGTTCGCGCGCGGAGCGGACGGGGTACGGGTCTGCTGCCGGACGGCCTGCCAGGCCTCGCCGTCCCAGTACTCGACTGCGAACTTGGAGGGCTCGGAGTAGCCGTTCGTCTGGCGGTCGTTGTAGAAGTACAGCGTCGCCATGTCCACGGTCTGCTTGGAGGAGAGCTTCAGCGTCAGGCTGTCGCGCTCGTTCACGCTGCCGTAGTTGCCCCAGAACGGCATATCGACGGTCGTGCCGTCCACAACAGCCTGCGGATCGGGCACAGTCTCGTTGACGGCCTTGGACGTGGAGTCGCTGCCGTCAGCACGGTGCTTTTCTGCCCAGGACGCGGCGCGGGCCTTGTCCGGGGTGAAGGTGGCGGTGACTTCCGCGCCCTCGGCGAGGTTCGTCATGCCGTGCATACCGGACTTCTCCAGCATGTTGAGGACCTTCTTCTCGGTGATGGCGGTGTTCATCGCGGTGGGGATGGCAGCGCCGCCGTTATTGGTGACGATCTCGACAGCGCCGTCGGGGAAGGAGATTTCCTTCGTGGCGGAGTCATAGACGACATGGGCCAGATCCTTCAGGGTGAAGGCCAGCGTGCCGTCGATGTACAGGGAGTAGCCCTCGGGGCACTCGTTGTACCAGGTCTTGCCGTCGTCCGGCTTATCCCACACGACCGTCAGGTCATGACCGTGATAGCGGACGTTGTTGACCATGAAGTGGTCATAGGAGAAATCGATCGGGCTCAGCTCGATCTTTTCATCGGAACGCGGCTGGATACCGGCCATGTCCTCGATGAAGAGGTAGGTGTAGTTGCCGAGGATGTTGTGGTAGATCCAGGAACGGTAGTAGTTCTCATAGGTTCTGCCGTCGATGTTGTGGAACTCGTTGTTGTTCGGATAGCGGACGTCGCCTGCATCGGGGTAGACGTTCCATGCCATCCACTCGGCCATCATGGCGAGCATGTCGTCGGTGATATAGGTCTGCTCCTTGTCATAGGTACGAAGAGCGGACTCATACAGACGGAGCTGCACGGTGAAGTTGATGTTCGAGAAGTTGTTCGAACCGCTGACCTCCTGGTTGTGGACCTGGTTGGCGGTGTAGAACGGGAAGATCGGGAACTCCTTGCCGTTGGAGAAGGCCTTGAGGGCTTCCTTGTACTTCGTGACGGAAGCGGCATCGTCGGGGACGAGGCCCACGGCAAAGTAGTTGTAGTTGTTGGACTCGGTGTACTTGACGAGGTTGGGCTGGTTAGCGTTATGCTGTGTGCCGGTCGGACGGACGGCATAGGTCTCGAACTTCTGGCACTCCTCGCACCACATGAGCTCGAGGACGTCGGCCTTGATCTTGTCGGCCAGATCGCGGTAATACTTGGCCTGCTCGGTGTTGCCCAGCTGCTCATAGAGCTTCGCGGCGGCGTCGGCAGCGGCCCAGACGTAGGCGTTTTCGCCGTGTGCCTTCCAGGTGCCGGTGCCGGGAGCATGCATGGAGATGGTATCGGCGTCGTTGCCGGTCATGTAGTTGTTGCGGTAAGCGATGAGGTCGCGGCCCTCAATGTGGTTGCCGTAGTGCTCCAGCTGGCCGGTAGCATCGTGGCCGAAGTAGTACGCGAAGTTCTCCGCGACCTCTGCGCCGCCGCCGATGACGTTGAACGCCTCATAGCCGGCCTCAGCCAGATACTGACCATAGTGGTTGTTCCAGTTGTTGCGGTTGCCGGGGTTATCAAGGAAGGCGCTGCTCTGCGAGGAGTTGCCCGCGGACAGCAGCTGGCCATAGGCCAGATACGGAGAGCGGAGCCACTTCGTATCCTGCAGGTGCATCGGCTGCGTCAGGATAATCGCGTTGTTGTAGCCGAGGACGCCCTCGATGGTGACGGGGTACTGATAGTCATAGCCGGGGATGTTGGCATCGAGCGAGTTGAAGCGCTCCAGCCACCAGCGATAATCGATCGCCTTCTGGACGGCCTTCTTCGGCACGTCGATGTAGGGCAGGTTCTCCGCCCAGTAGAGGTTGTATTCCGCCTTCTGCGCACGGACAGCCTCAAGGTTTCCGAGGCCTGCGAAGCGGAGGTACTGCTCGGTGGACTCCGGGATCTCTTCCGTCGTAAAGGCGATGACGACCTTCAGCTCCACACTGCCGCCCGCGGGGACGGTGACGTCGCGGGACAGCCAGCAATAGTCGTCGGACGAAGCGGCCTCGAAACCGTCGCCGGTCATGCGGGCATAGATGGTAGTAAGGCCTGCAGGGGAAGAGCAGGTGCCGGTCAGCTCTGTCTGCTCTGCACCATTGACCGTGACCTTGCCGGGCTCCGTCGCAAAGATGGAGTCCGCTGCCACCGTAATTGCCTGATCCTCTGCGGATTTGTTGGTCAGCGTCATCGTCGTGACGGCGACGTTCTCCTGATGGATGAACTTCACGACATCCAGCGTCAGGTTGCTGCCGACAGAGTAGGTGCTAGACCAGTTACTCGGCGCATTAACGCGCTTGCTGGTGTCTTCCTTCGTGGTCAGGCTGCCGTCGGCGTTCGAGAAGAGAACGCGGACCAGATCGCCCCGGCCAAGCGGCTGATGATAGGCGGTGTTGCCGCCGAAGCCGATGACGGACGGGCTGCTCGTGTACATATACAGCGCGCGGCCGCGGGTCAGGAAGGTGTTTCCGTCGGCGTTGCCGTTCGAACCGGCGTTGCCGTTGCAGACGCCCTCACGGGCGAGGATGCGGTCCATATAGAAGGAGTCGCCGCCATTGGCGAGATCCTGCTTATAGATCGCCATCATGATGTCCTTTTCGGAATAGGACACACCGAGCTTCGACAGGTCATAGACCTCGTTGAGAAGCTCTGTGTTCTTGAATGTGGGGTAGCCGATGTCCAGCGCTGCGGGTGCTTCTGCGGCAGATGCCTTCAGAACGCCAGCCGGGAGCAGCGAGAGTACAACAGCCAGCACAAGCAGTGCAGAAAGCAGCTGTTTCACATGCTTCATGGTTTATTGTTCCTCCCAAGTTCGATTTTCGAGCATATTGTTTGTCTGGGTCCAATTGCCGGGAAATGCTGGGGGGCTCCCCATGCGGCCTGCCGCATGGGGAGCGGGGGGAAGGATCAGGCGTTCAGGTACCGGGCAAGGATCACGGCGATCTGTGCACGGGTCGCGGTGTCCTGCGGCAGCAGTTTGCCGTCGGAGCCGTTGATGAGGCCTCTGGCGACCGCCCAGTTCATGGCCTCCAGCGCGTAGCCGGAGATGTCCTTTGCGTCGGGGAAGCTCGTGAGCTTGCCGTCCTCGGTGTTCTCCTCGTGCGCATAGCGGTAGAGGATGACGGCGATCTGCTCGCGGGTGATGGGATCGTTCGGGGCGAACGTCGTTTCGTTCACGCCCTTGACGATGCCGTTCTCGGCGGCCCAGACAATGGCCTTCGTGTACCACTGGCCGTCGGCGACATCCGCGAACGGGATGGCGGCGCTGGTCTCGGGCTCACCGGCGATGCGGTAGAGGATCGTGACGAGCTGGGCACGCGTCAGGCTGCCTTCGACATCGAACGTGTCGGCGGCAACGCCGTTCATGTAGCCGTTTCTCACCATGAAGTCGATGCCGTCATGATACCAGACGTTCTCCTCGACATCCGTGAACGCGGCGCTCGGGCAGAGAGCGTTGTTCAGGGCCTCGCGGGCGGCAGCCAGAGCGGCGTCGACCTCGGCGGGCGTCTTTGCAGCCTCGATGGCGGCAGCGGCGTCGGCAAGGGCCTTGTCATACGCTTCCTTCGCGTGGCCGGTCAGGCCCTCGCCGTTCTGCTGGAGCTGAGCCAGCTCGTAAGCGGCGGCGTACTTGGCAGCGGCCAGGGCGGCCTCCTCGGCCTTTCTCTGGGCCTCTTCGGCGGCCTTGCGCTCAGCCTCGGCGCGCTCGGCCTCTGCCTGTGCCTTAGCGAGGTACTCGACGAGCTCGGCCTTGATGCGGACGATCTCCTCGTAGGCCTCAGCCATCTTCTTTGCGTACTCGGCAGCCTGCGCAGCGGATGCGGCGGCTTCCTTGTTGGACTGCTCGGCAGCCTCGGCGGCCAGCTCCGCGGCGGACTTGGCGTCCTCGGCGGACTTGCGGGCCTCCTCGGCGGCCTTCTGCGCTGCCTTGGCTTCCTCGGCGGCCTTCTCGGCGGCTTCGCGGTCCTCAGCGGCGGAGGCAGCGGCCTCCTCGGCCTTCTTCCGGGCCTCTTCGGCCTTCTTCTCGGCTTCCTCGGCAGCCTTCTCGGCATCCTCGGCAGCCTTCTGCGCCTTCTGAGCCTTCAGCATGGCCTCGGCGGCGTCGGCAGCAGACTTCGCAGCCGCTTCGGCGGAAGCAGCGGCCTTTCCGGCCTCCTCAGCGGACTTGGCAGCCTTCTCGGCGGCCTTTGCGGCAGCCTCGGCGGCCAGCGCGTTGTTCGCGGCAGCGGCGGCAGCAGCATCCTCGGCAGCCTTCTGGGCGGCCTCGGCGCCGGCCTGTGCTTCTTCGGCAGCAGTCTGGGCGGCCTCGGCGCCGGCCTGTGCTTCTTCGGCAGCAGCCTGTGCCTTCTTGGCGGCCTCGCTGTTTTCACCGGAAGCCTGCGCGGCCTCCTCGGCGGCCTTCTGCGCAGCCTCGGCGGCAGCCTTCGCGGCCTCGGCCTTCTCCTGCGCAGCCTTGGCGTTCTCGAATGCCTTGCGGGCATCCTCGGCGGCCTTCTGTGCAGCCTCGACGGCCGTCAGCAGATCGATGTAGTCCTTCTCGGCCTTGACGAGCTTGTCGTAGTTGCTGACCTCGGTCTGCAGGCGCGTGGGCAGCGCGTCATAGGCAGCGCGGGCAGCGTCGATGGCGTCCTTGCTGTTTTCGTCCACCGTGCCGATGGCATCAATGAGGTCTTCGACTTCCTTCACGGCAGCGGCGTCAGCCAGCGCAGCGTAGGTCTCCTCGGCCTTGGTCAGGGTTTCGTAATTCGTAACGAGCGTCTTCTGCTCGTCGGTCAGCTTGTCATAGGCAGCGCGGGCAGCCTCGATGGCGTCCTTGCTGTCGAGCGTGACTTCGCCGATGGCATCGATGCGGGCGATGACGACCTTCACCGCAGTCGGGAGGGTGTCGCCGCCGGCGACCTTGCCATAGACCTTCCACTCCATGATGCCGACGCCGTTATAGTCGTTGGCCTGCTTGTTCAGCTTCACACGGAGGGCGGTGGTGGTAAAGGGATCAAACGTGGTCTTGTTGAACTTGTCCATCTCGCGGCCGAGACCCTCGGCGTTGGGAACGGACTTCCAGTTGCCCTCCGCATCCAGATAGTCGAACTCCACGGACTTCGGCACAAGGATGCCGCCGCTGGTGTATTCGCCCTCGGTGCCGTCGTACCACAGATAGAGATCGGTGGAGTCGATGATGACCTCGCTGCCCCAGGTGTAGGTCACGGTCTCATAGGAAGACGTGTTGCCCCAGGTGCCGTAGCGCGGCTTGGAAGGATCATAGGAATTGGAACGGACGATGCCGTCGTTCACGGCGGACACGGACTCCCAGCTGGAGCAGAAGCTCGTGGTAACGGAAGCGGAGTAGGCGAGGTTGCCGTCCGCGCTTTCGAGACCGGCAATGACTGCATTCAGCTCCGCCGCTGCGGCATCGACCTGCTCCTGCGTAGCGGCCGTATCGCTCAGAACGGCCTGTGCCTTCGCAATGGCCAGATCCAGCAGATACTTGCTGCCTTCGACAAAGAGGTTCGTGTTGATGCCCTTCGCAGTTGCGATGGCGTTCTTCAGAGCGGAGCGGTCGACGAACTCACCGTAGCCGTAGACCTTCCACTCGATGACGCCGATACCGAGCGTCTTCGGGTTCATGGTCATGCGCAGCTTGGTGGTGGTGATGGGATCAAAGCTCGTGGTGTTGTACTGGTTGAGCGTAACACCAAGGCCGCTGACGTTCGGGACCTCGTGCCACTGACCGTCCTCTGCCAGATACTCCAGCTTCGCATCCTTCGGCGCAAAGTTGCCGTCGGTGAAGTAGTAGGCATCCGCGCCGTCGATGGTAACGGGCACATCCCAGGTGTACATGACCCATGCTGCGTCGCCCTGCGCGCCCTGCCAGTTGTGCCAGACGCCGTGGCTCGTATCACGGGAGCTGCTCGGGTCGAAGCCGTCGTTCAGGCCGGCAACGCCGCCGAGATCGGACGGAGTGTTGATGATGGCGGTCGGGGTCGCGAACAGAGCAACATTCTTGCGGTCGCCCTTCACGACGATGACCTTGACGGCCACGCGGGTCGTCTGGGTACGGAGCGTGCCGTAGGCCTCGAACTCACCGGCCTGTGCATACTTGTCTTCGGAGATCTCGTCCCAATCGACTGCGCCGCCGGAGTAGGTGCCGTCGTCACGGACAGCGACCACGCCGTTCGGCAGCGTCGGGGCGACGCCGACCTGCGTGATGACGGTCTTCACGCGCTGGATGCCGTCGGCAGCATCCGTCATGGTGACGGTGACTTCCGTGGAGGAGGTCTTGTCCTCGTCGGTGACAGTCAGGCGGACAACATACTCGCCGCCCTTGTCGACGCGGAGCTTGGCTTCCTTCTCGTTCGGATTGCCGATCATGGCATTGCCGCCCTCGGGCTGACTGACCAGCTCCCAGTGGAAGCGCGGGACGCCCTGATACAGCGGGTCGACCGTGGCTTCGGCCTTGAGATCGGCAACGGTCGGATTGCCGACAACGGGCGTGCCGGTCGCGGAATTGATCGTCGGGGCCAGACGCTCGGGCGCTTCGCCGACAACGAGAGTCTTTTCGACCTTCGTGGACTTCTCACCGTCGCTGACGGTCAGGGAGATGACATACTCGCCCGCCTCGCTGACGTTGAACTGCGTCGTGGGAGCGGCGTCGCTGCTCAGGAATGCGCTTGCGCCCTCGCCTGCGAGGCTCTCAAAGGCCCACAGATAGGTCAGGCTGTCGCCGGGATAGCCGTCGTCGGAGGCAACGGCCGTCAGGGTGTAGGTCACGATGGCCTGCAGATTGTCGCTGGAGACCTTAATAGCGGCCTGCGGAGCGGCATTCTCGCCGTTCGGATCGGCCGTGATGGTCACGACATTGGTCTCACCGGCGGGCATGGTGATGGTTGCGTTGGCTTCGTTGTTCTTCACATAGACCTGGCTGACCTTTTCGCCGTTGACGTTGATGGCATAGAAGCCGTCCTTCAGGCCGGCGCCGCTCAGAGCGATGTGGGAAACATGGCTTGCAGCGGTGTAGCCCTTGACGTTCAGCTCGATGGAGCTGCCGTCCATAGCGAACTTTGCGCTGGTGATGGTGTCCTGCGTCGTTTCGACGTAGATCTTCTGGTCGAGGATGTTGACGCGCTTGCCGAAGCCGTCCGTCGGGATGACCGTGTAGGAGGTCTCGTCGGCAGTGACGTTCGCGCCGTAGCCATACAGGCCGAAGATCGGATCGTTCACAACGTCTGCGCTGATGCGCAGCAGGGAGCCGTACAGGCCCTCGTCGCTTTCGCCGGAGAAGTCCTGCCAGCCGTTGTTCATGACGCGGGTGCCGCCGTCGTTGACGTTCATCGCGCCGTAGCCGCCCTTATACATGTTGTAGCGCCAGGAAACGTTGCCGACATACTTGTCGGAGATCTGGCCCATGTTGATGGCGTTGAAGTTGGAGATCTTGGCCGCGTAGTTCACGCGGGCAGCCCATGCGGTGGTATCGCCGTCCTCGAGCTCCTCGTAGCGCATCCAATCGTCCATGATGGAGCCTGCAAGGGAGGCGGTGTACTGGAAGTTCCACCAGCTCTCGCCGCCGATGAAGACCGGGTCGGCGTACTGGTACCAGGTGGGCTGGATGCCGCGCATCGCGCGGGTCTTGTGGTTGGCCATGCTCATGGCACTGTAGGCGTTCTTGGCGGCGTCGCTGTCCGGCCAGTACTTCGTCAGGGCCTGGATGGCAGCGAAGGCGCCCTCTTCACCGGTGTTGTCGTAGGCAAACTCGGAGCCGTACGGATAGGTGGCGTTGATGCAATTGTTCGCCTTGTACCATGCAAACCGCTCCTGCAGGTTAAAGGCCTCCTCGTCCATACCCTCGGCATAGAGCGCCTCGATCATGTCGGGGATCTGCTGCTCGCCGTAGAAGCCGATGGCTCCGGTGCCGACGCGGTTGGAGTAGATGCCGTATGCCTTCTCCAGATACCACGCTGCAGGCTTACGGTACTCAATGAGGTCCGGATAAGCCTTGACGATGCGGTACATGTTGAAGAAGCCGGTGGCCTCCATCACTTCGGAGAACGTACGGGTGTACGGGCCGCTGGAGGTGCTGTAAGCGCCGGAAGCGGACAGGTAGTTCGCAACGATGAAGTTATCCTGGGTGTTCTTCATGTAGGTGTTCCACATGAAGTCGATCAGGTAGGTCTCGATGGACTTGACCTGCTCGGCATCCGGGTTCAGATAGTTCTTCATGGCGATGAAGTTGATGTTGTCATGGCTCCAGTCATCGCCCCAGTGGTTGCGCTGGTTGGAATCTCTGCCGCTGGCAAAGTACCAGTCGCTGTAGATGCCGTAGGTCGGGCTGTCAGGATTCGTGTCCTGCGTCTCATTGACCATGAAGTCGGCATGCGTGTCGGATGCCTGATCCAGCTCGGTCAGAACGTTGAACTCGAACTGCGTGAACTTGCTGACCCATTCGTCACCGACCTTCAGCTTGTACTCGACGCGAACGCTGTTGTTGCCGATGCAGCCGAAGTGCAGGTCGTAGATGTGGTGCTGCTCGCCGTCGACGGTCTTCGTCTCGACGAAGCTCACGGATTCCTCATAGCCCTCGTTGCCGTCATGCAGGCCGCGGCCGGTACGGCTGTTGTTGACCATACCGGAACGGTGCTCCGGCGTATGCGCTTCGTCGAACGGATCGTTCTCGTGCACGCACTGGATGTCGACGGAGTCGACCTTGATGAGGCTGTCATCATAGTGCAGGTCGAGGCGCGTGTCCATGTTCAGAGCCGTCTGGAAGCCCGGGACCGCGATGGCGTCGATGAGGCCGTTCTGATAGAGGATAGAGCGCATGTTCGTCTCGCGCTGCTCGATGGAGTCAGAGGCGTTGTTCGGGCTCTCGGCGCTTTCCTGCGGGGTGTTGTCGCCCGCGCGGACAGCAGAGAACTTGAACTGGTAGGTCTGGCTCTCACCCGGCTCGAGGATGAGGCTGGTCGCATCTTCAAAGTAGCTGCGGCCGGTCTTGTGGATATCCTTGGAGTGGATGTAGTAAACGCTCAGGCCCGGCTGCCATTCGCCGGAGTCGCCCGTCCAGTTGGAGAACGTGCTGCCGGTACGGTTGTCGCTGACGCCGTTGTTGCTGCCGATCCAGTTATCCACATACTCGATGCGGGCACCGGAGGTGGCGACCGGCGTGAAGAGGATGTAGTTGCCTTCGCCGCTGCAGCGGATCGCATAGGCATAGCCGCTGTCCGCGCCTGCAAAGGTATGGGCCGTGACGCGCTCGGAGTAGACGCTGTTCTGGTTCGTGTACTTGTTGTTCCACGGCATCGGCAGGCCGACGTCGCCGAATTCCAGATACGCACCACTCTTGTTCTTCAGGGTGATGGTCCACAGCAGGGAGCCGTCCTCGGTATCCATATCATAGGTGGACTTCACATCGAAGCCCTTCATGGTACGGTCCGTCGTGGAGCTCAGGTCCTGGCCGATGAAGTTGACCTCGACCTTCTTGTCGCTGACAACGGTCTTCTCGATATAGGGGTTATCGGAAGCGATGTTGGATGCGGTGGTCGAGCCGCCGGCTGCGAGGGTCTTGTTCGTGTCGACCTCGACAAAGCCGGTGTTGTCGGCGGGGAAGCTGCCGTCCGCGCTGGAGCGGACGGAGAAGATCATTTCGCCCATCCACTGATGCTGCACACCGTTCTGGGGACGGGTGTCATTGGGGAGGACGAAGTTGATCTCACGATTGCTTCGATTTCTGGGATTATTCACGATGTTGAGCGTAGAAATCTGTCCGAGATCACCGACAGAGATCTTCAGACTGTCATTTGCAATTTCGTTCGCTGCAGCCTTCGCCGTCACGCCGAGGCCCGGCAGGATGCCGGAGAACAGGGACGCGACCATGACGATGGTCAGCACGATCGAGATCACACGTCTGGGCAGGTGGTTCACTCTTTGCATGAAATGTTCTCTCCTTTCAGATTCTATAGTCCTTTCGAGTTCCGTCGAAAATGCTAAACGTTTAACATTTGCGGTGAAAAAATATCGCCCAACAGGGCAGGCTGGTATCCTGCGTGGATTCCGATCCAGGAATGACCCGTTCCAGCTTGTAACAGCTTTGTCAGCGCACGCTTTCCCTCCTTCCGCAGGCATTTTTGTACGATATTACCATACAAACCGCCTGATAAAGCCGAGCTGCCGGACAAACGGTGTGCGAAGCCTTGGCGCGGGCATTCCTTGCCCTGCACGCAATGACGAGAGAGCCTCGTTGCTGATGACATCTAGCAGGATACTTCGCCGCAGTCGGAAAACACTTCCCACTGCTAAACGTTTAACAAACTATGTTTGAACTATACCACGTTTGAATCCGCTTGTAAATCCGCAAAAATATTTTTGGAGCTTTCCATAAAATCGTACCGATTGATTTGTGCGAATTGCTGAATCAGCTTGCTGCAGAAGTCATATTTCTCCCTCTACCTTCACAAAAAAACGGCCCGGAGCACGGCAGAACGCCGCAGTCCGGGCCGATATTGACATCTTATAACATGACTACAAATTCAGGCCGTTTCGTGTTCCGTAACAGGCATTTCATGCTCCGCATCCGCACAGCGGCGCACGCAGGCGGCATACGTCAGCGGGAACGTGCCCTGCAGCACATGGTGCTGCACGACCTTCCAGCCGTGTCTGCGCAGGAACTGCAGAAACTCCGCAGGCGACCACTTCCAGCGCAGCGGGAACCCGGCACGGCGCATCAGCCAGAGGCGCAGCCTTGCAAGCCTGCCCTCCCCCGCATGCGTAAACGTCGGCACGATGAGCAGGCCGCCCGGTGCGAGCACGCGCGCAGCCTCATCGAGCGCCTTGTCTGGCTCCGGCAGCAGGTGGAGCACATTGGCAGCGATGACGACCTCGAAGCTGCCGTCGGCATAGGGCAGATAGCGCATGTCCTGAACAGAAAAGTGCAGCTTGCGGGAATGGGAATGGCTTCGTGCCACGTCGATCATCCCGGCAGAGGCATCCGTCGCCTCGATAGAGGCCGCCTCGTGCACGATCCCGTGCGCGATCACGCCCGTCCCTGTTGCCAGCTCCAGCACGGTGCGGTCACGGACGGCCGGACGGATCCACTCGAGCATCTGCGCATAGGCCTCCTGATCCGCGCGCACGAAGTGCGAATACCGCCGCGCATAGCGGTCCCAGAAGCTTTGTTTCTCCATGCGTCTCCCCTCTTTCAGTTAGTTATTTCTAACCAAAGTTTACTCCGCAGCGGGCAAAATGTCAAGCCCCATCTTGTGTTTTGTGGGAAAACAGTTCTGAGGAAGTGCAGCACCGCGCCTTCCTGCGGGGAGCGGACAGCCGGGCCCGGCGCTGCACTTGCGATACGAACGGGACGGCGTTAAAATGGTGCCGGCCCCCGAATTGTCATTGCGAGGGCGCTTTGCGCCCGTGGCAATCTCGGGAAGGCACTGCCGTCCCGTACCGGCTGCCGATAAACGGTATGCACCGAAGTATGGAGTGTAGCGGCGCTCACTGCGCAAGACCGCCGGGCGAGAGAAGAATGTAGCGGCGCTCACTGAGCGCCTTGCAGACTGGCAAGTTATAGGGCGGCATCGCCGAACGCACACGCCTTGTAGGGGAGCGGACAGCCGGGCCCGGCACTGCACCTGCGAAATAAACAGGCTATCGTTAAAATGGTGAAAATCAAAGGTTTGTCATTGCGAGGAGGCCAAAGGCCGACGTGGCAATCTCGCAGTACAATGCCGGATAACAGGGGAGTTCCGGCGAAAACGTAAGCGCCTTCCTGAGATTGCCACGTCGCTCCGCTCCTCGCAATGACACATCAGGGTAATGCGGCGGTGCACCAGCACCCTCCTGCCGTTGAATACTCCCGTACAAGGCGCTCAATACCCGCAAGGGGCACGCCGCATCCGTAAGGCGGCAGAGCCGCCAACGGCTGCGCAGTGAGCGCCGCTACAGACGCAATTGGTTTTTACGTTTTTTCGATGCCCTGTACGAACTGTCACTGCCTTCCCGAGATTGCCACGGGCGCGAAGCGCCCTCGCAATGACAATTCCGGGAGCCTGCAATTCCAATTCCTAACTTCTCATTTCTAATTCCCAACATTATAAATAAGGCAGCACCGCACCATTCAGCGAGAGCATTCGTCGAGAGATTTTTTGTCGAGGCAAGGTTTGAAAAGTGCAGGCGTGCTTTGTGCACGTCAAGCTTTTCGAACCGACGGATCGGCGAAAAATATCCGGCGAAGGCCGAAGGTGCAATGATGCGGTGCTGCCATAAATAAAGGAGCGATCATCCATGTCTGAATTCTGCACCGAGCTGATGCACTGGCTGGACGGCGGGCGTTCGCCGTGGCATACCGTCGCCATGGCGGAGCAGGCCCTCACCGCGCAGGGCTTCACCCCGCTGGAGCTGGGCGCGCCGTTTGCCGTGAAGCGCGGCGGCCGCTATTTTGTGAGCAGCGGCACGTTCCTCGCTGCCGTCACTGTCGGCGCGCGCGATGTGTTCCGCATCGCCGCCTCGCATACGGACTGGCCCTGTATGCGCATCAAGCCGCAGCCGGAGCTGGTTTCCGGCGGCTGCTGCCGCCTGAGCGTGGAGCCCTACGGCGGCGCGATCCTGAACACCTGGCTTGACCGCCCGCTCGGCCTTGCCGGTGTGGCCCTCGTCCGGACGGACGACCCCATGCGCCCGGCGCGCCGCCTTGTTGCGTGGGACGAGCCGCTGGCCATCATCCCGAACGTGGCCATTCATCTGAACCGGGAGGTAAACAAGGGCGTTCCCACGAAGCCGAACGTCGACATGCTGCCGCTGTGCCGCACCGTGCAGGACGCATGGGAGAAGAAGGGCTACCTCGTGGGCAAGCTGGCCGAGCGCCTCGGTGCAGCGGCGGAGGACATTCTGTCCTTTGAGCTGTGCGCCTACTGCCACGAGCCTGCGCAGCTCGTCGGCTTTGAGCAGGACCTGCTCTCCTCGGCCCGGCTGGACAACCTGACGTCCGTCCACGCCTGCCTGCGCGGCCTGCTGGACGCGGACGGCGACACGATCAACCTCGCCGTGCTCTATGACAACGAGGAGATCGGCAGCAACACCCGCCGCGGCGCGGACAGCAGCACGCTGACGGTCATTCTCGAAAAGCTGGCCGGCGCCCTCGGCCTGAGCCGCGCGCAGTATCTCGACGCCTGCGTGAACGGCATGCTGCTCTCGTGCGACGCCGCGCACGCCGTGCACCCGAACCACCCGGAGCTGGCCGACGTGACGTGCGGCGCACTGCTCGGCCGCGGCGTGGCCCTGAAGCGCAGCCCGCGCTATTCCTCGGACGCCGACACCTGCGCCGTGATCTCCGGCCTGTGCGATGCGGCGGGCATTCCGCTGCAGACCTACATGAACCGCGCCGATCTGCCCGGCGGCAGCACGGTTGGCTCCATGGCCTCGTCGCTGCTGGCCATGCCCGCGGCCGATATCGGCGTGCCGATCCTTGCGATGCACTCCGCCCGCGAGCTGATG
>ERZ773193.1950-NODE-1950-length-23881-cov-3.092714_pt1 | contig 23881 bp, 16 predicted proteins | sample MGYA00511110_ERZ773193 | MGnify/ENA primary metagenome ERZ773193 (study PRJEB29015, sample SAMEA2737784) | human gut metagenome | biome: human gut; feature: human-associated habitat; material: faeces | place: China | collected 2012 ...
TAAATTCTCTGCTGCTTCATAACTTTCCATACCATCGATCGTACATTCTCCTTTTGTGATCGCTTCCTGTACATTTGGGGCACTGATCACCTGATTATCATAGATAATATAAATTGGTTTTCCAATATTGGCTTTTGTAGCTTTCGCAAATGCCTTTGTTCCCTTAGCATCAAATTCAAGACACTCTGAATTTTTATTTATTGCCCATTCCTTTGGTATTGACATAAATATCTCTCCGGCATACCATGTGGCAGCTTTGTAAGTCAGTTCAAGAGCACAACCCTCTTTACCGTTTTCAGTTATTTCTGACTTTATACTGTCACTGTAGGTCTTATCATTGTTATTAAATCCTGCCCAGGTCTGCTTATGACTGAGAGTATAAGTATCAAAATCTATGGTTCTTGTTGTATTATCCGGTTTCTCTGTAGGTTCCGGTGTTGCATTTGGATTAAGAACATTCTCTCCGACATTGGACAACTCCATATTGTCAAAGATTATACTTCCGTTTCTCGCTTTCGCTTCAAGCTCCGCTGCCGTCATTGCTTTCGTTTCAGAGGCACTGTTACTCAAACCGCCGTTTTCGCCCGCTTGGAATGTCACGCAGCCTATATTGGCTATTGTTACAGGATTTCCGTTATTTTTAAATTCCGAAAGTGGAATACTTATACTTTGCCATTCACCGTTTGTATCGGCATTAAGTTTATAACTGTACTTTGTACCTTTCGTAAGAGTGTCTGTTGCGGCACTTCCTGTTGACAGGCTGATATTTACAATACCTTTGCCATTGTAATCAAAATTAAGGTACTCAGCATCCGCACCGTTTTGCCAAGCTACAGGAATTGGGAAGAAAACCTCGCCTGCATACCATGTCGCAGCTTTGTAGGTTATGCGAAGTCCTGTTGAATTTTCCTTTCCACCATCGGCTACCCATTCTGGTTTGACAAAATCACTATAATCGCCGGCTGTGTTTTTAGTTCCGCTATATGTTGTGCTATTACCAAATTTCGCATCTGCAGACTCAAAATCAGCCATATATGACACGTTTGTCGCAAAGATAGCACAGTTTATTGAAAAAAATATTGACATTGCGATAATTAATGAAACTAATTTCTTCATAACTAAATCTCCTAAATATCCCTCATATAAGTAGCGGTCAAAGACCGCTATACTTATACCTAATTATTTGTTCTTGTTATTGCTTGTTCTTGTTCGCAAGAAATTCATCATACTGTTTCTGTGCTTCTTCAATAATTTTGTCAATGCCGGCAGCCTTAAGTTTAGCGGCATATTCTTTCATAATCGGCTCAGGGTCCATTGAACCCATAATTACCTGTTTACGATACTCGCTCTTAACTGTCTGACATGCCGCTATTTCCGCTTCTACCGCAGTATTATCGAATTTAAAGCCATAATCGATAGGTTTCTTAGCCTCTGCGTTAAATGCTTTCAGAGCCTCAACCTTATCAGGGCTTTCTCCTTCTGTAAGATAATTTAGGAATACATTTCCCTGCATCCACTGATAACCTTGTAACGTATACGATGTATCATCCGGAATTGTTATAGTATTATCATCAATCTTGGTGTAATGTTTTCCTTCAATACCATAGTTGATAAGGTTGCTGAGAGTTGCATCAGTGTTAAGTAGTTCAAGGAAACGAAGAACTCTTTCCGGATTCTTTGATGTTCTTGAAACAGCAAGCATCGAACCTGTTCCGGCTCCATTATCCTGCCATATATCCGATACTGTTGATTGGTCAAGTTCAAAATCAAACTTAGCGGAAGTTTCCTTGGCCTTACCTGGTTTTAAGAAGTCCACATAACAGAAAGTTTTTCCGTCCTTTAATCTCTGCTCAAAATCCGTAGCAGTCATAATGTCTTTCTTTACAAGACCTTCGTTATAAAGCTTATTAGCCCATTTGCATGCTTCAAGATATTCCGGAGTTTCTACAAGATTTACAACCTTGCCGTCATATTTGTCTGTATCGTAGAAAATAACGGCTGTTCCTGCGATTTCCTCGTACTTTATAAGAGCTTCAGGTGTTCTGTCACTGCCCCAGTCAATCGGATATTGCATATTTGGTTCATTTTCCTTAATCATTTTAAGCACCGGTAACAGTTCGTCAAATGTCTTAATATTATCCATATTGATATTGTATTTTTCGGCAATATCTTTGCGATATGTCCAGCCTCTTGAATCTGCCATTTCCTTATATGTCGGTATCGCATAAAGCTTGCCGTCCACTCTTGCATTGTCGGCTATTTCTCCAAGCTGCTCAATTGTCTTTGGAATATATGTGTCAATGTAATCATCAAGTGCAAGCCATGCACCGTTTCTCGCATTTGCCGTATAAGTAAGAACTCCGGGTGTTGTCCATGCAATATCAAAATATTCACCCGCCGCTATCATTGTGTTTAGCTGCTTGCTGTACTGATTTGATTCCAGTCTGTGCATTTTCAGTGTAGCGTTAATTTTATCCTTAAGATAATCATTAACAGCAGCCTCTACGGAAGCAACATCCTCCTGTGGCATACCTTGCATATACCAGTTGATTTCATATGTATCCTCCGGTACAACATTAGGATCTTCACCGCCTGTTGCAACCTTGTTTCCTCCGCCACAGCCTGTAAGCACACCTCCAAGCATTAGCATGGCCAATAATGCCGCAATTTTCTTTCTCATAATTTTATCTCCTTTCTTTTTTGATAACGGTTCAGACGTTTCGTCCTTTCCCATTATCAGAACATTTTATATTGGTCTTTCTTTATATTTAACATTATACACCATAGTATTTCAAATATAAATAGCGATAAACTTTAAAATGTGCATATTTTTTTAATAAAATTTATATCATTTCCTACTTGAAATAATATAAAAATATGTTAAAATGTTATATAGTTTAATATAAAGATAAGATAGGATGGAGAATTATGAATGTAAAGTTGTTAATTTGTGACGATGAGAAGATAATACGTGAAGGACTTGCTTCACTGGATTGGAATACCAGAGGTATTGAGGTAGTAGGAACAGCAAAAAATGGTGAGGTAGCATTTGAGCTTTTTCAGAAAATGCTTCCCGATATTGTTATATCAGATATAAAAATGCCAACAAAAGACGGCATATGGCTTTCAGAACAAATTCATAAAATTTCACCTAATACAAAAATTATATTTCTTACAGGATACAATGATTTTGAATATGCACAAAGTGCTATTAATAACGGCGTATGTCAATATCTTTTAAAACCGATAGATGAATTTGAACTTTATGAAATAGTTGACAAATTAACAAAAGAAATACACCTTGAGCAACAAAAAGCAGAAAAAGAAATTGAATTACGCAAAACGCTTAGAAATAGCCGTTATTTTCTATTGAATTATTTATTTAATCGTGCACAGTACGGTATTCTTGATTTTGAACTATTTGAGATATCTAAAAAAGCTGCGGCAATGACGACATTTGTAATACGTCTTGATACAGACAGTACCAACTACGGAATGAATTTTATGATTTTTGAGGCACTAATCGAACATCTTCCTAAAACAATAAACTTTATTCCCTTTTTTAGTAATTCGGACCTCGTATTTATTTGCTGCTTTAACGAACCGGAAGGAGAATCCGAGCAAAAACTTTTCTCTTGTTGTGAGAATTTGGGAGACTTTATTGATACTGAATTTAACGTTAATTATAATATAGGAATAGGTATCTTTACTTCGGAAATATCCGAACTTGAGGCAAGCTATACCTCTGCATTGCAAGCACTCGATTACAGTGACAGACTTGGACAAGGAAACATTATTTATATTAATGATATTGAACCAAAATCACAGCTTTCGGCATATCAGTCAAAACTGATAGAAACCTACATAAAAGCACTTAAAAACAACGACGAAAAGCAAAGCAAAAAAAGCGTCAAGGAACTTTTCGACGTTATGGAACGTTCTGATATGAATCTTTATAATCAGCAGCGACGCTGTATGTCACTTATTCTTTCAATTTCAGATGCACTCTATGATATTGACTGCGATCCAACAATCCTCTTTAAAAATACGGATGCGTGGTCATTAATCAGAAAAACTCAATCTCCTGCAGAACTTAAAACCTTTGTTGAAAATATTACAGATGTTGTAATATCATATATTGAAAGTGTTCAAAAACAAAAGGCTGCAAATATAATCACTCAAGTAAAGGCTCTGGTCGAAAAAAATTATGCAAGGGATGCCTCGCTTGAAACGGTTGCTTCGCAAGTGTTTATTTCACCTTGCTATTTAAGCGTTATATTTAAAAAAGAAACTAATATAACTTTCAAAAATTATCTCATACAGACAAGAATTGAAAAGGCCAAAGAACTTCTTGAAAAAACTGATTTAAAAATATATGATATTGCCGAAAAAGTAGGATACAACAACACCCGCTATTTCAGCGAGTTATTTCAGCGTATCTGTGGTAAAACTCCATCGCAGTATAGAGCGAGTCACAATCCATCTATGCCTCAAGACATATAGGAAAAACACCAACTACGTTCAATGTCATTAATTTAAGTCAAACAAAAAGAATTAAGTTTAGAAATATACTTGAATTTAAAATAATTAAAAAAGTGCTTGACTGAGGTGAACTCGAATCAATGGTGTGGTCGAACTATTTTATTATGATAATCTAAGACTGTAACCACAATCACTATTTAAGTATCCGTACAACTTTTAACTTAAATTCATAACTATATTTTGCAACAAAAAAACCGACCTCCAAAAGTTAGATTTGTGGTCTAACTTTTGGAAATCGGTTCAATACCTACATGTTTCCAAACCATTTTCTCATTTTGTGCCAAGCAATATCATATTAACTAATGACATTGCGGCTATGGTGGTTTTCCTGTTAAATATCACATTAGTTTATTCTTATTGCATCAAATCCTCAAATATTTTTCCTGTATTCATTGACGTTTCTTCATTATTAAAGAATTTAATAAGTGCTTCCTCCAGCTTTTTTAGATTCTCTCCATTAATACTTACTGTTGCAAAAGAGCTTGAATTTTGTACACTTTGCTTTATTCCCTTCACATGTGGATTTGCATCTAATATCATTTCATCGTCATAAAGTTCTCTTATTATCGGGATAAGCGATGTATCTCTTGATAGTCTTCTCTGCTGCTCTTTTCCATTCATAAAATTAAGAAACCTTATTGCTGCCTCTTGATTTTTTGAATTTGAGTTTATTGCAAGGGCATAACTTCTTACAAATTGATTTTTATTAGGCAGACTTGCTACCATTATATTTCCCTTAACTGCCGAAGTATCACCATTAAGCTTTTTCCATAAAGAGCTGTTTCCCATCAACATCGCTGCACTGCCAATTTTAAAGGCGGCTATTGTATCAGTGTAATTTTCAATATCTTTGTATTCTTCAATAAATTCCTTATATAGATTAAGCGTTTCTGCATAGCTTATGCCCATCGCCTCTTTTATTTCTATAATATTATACATCATATCTTGAATATCTGAGGTAGTCAGTCCCAGTTTAATAGGTAGTCCGAAATCAGAATTACGGCAAAGATTTATAATTCCATCCCATGTTTCAGGAACGTTATGAATCTTATCGCTCCTATAAAATATAACATCAGTATCCATTCCCACAGGCATAGCATAAAAAGAATCATTAACAGAAAATCTTTCCTGTGCGTCAATTATATATCTGCTATTATCTAATAAAATCTCTCCATCAAGAGCCTTTATGTATTTCTGCTCAACAAACTCCTTAGTCCACTCATCATTAATCCAGTATATATCGATCGAACTGTCTTTACCACTTAACGCCGAAACATATAGCTGATGCCTCTTTTCTGTTGAAGTGGGTGCATCAATAAATTTTACTTGAATATCTGGGTTTGCTTCATTAAATTCAGCTATATTTTGCGTGAAATCTGAGATATAGTTTGGTTTTATTACTTTTAAAACAGTAACAGCCTGTGCGGATTCCACTGTTTTCTCCACTGTGCATCCTGAACACATTGATAACATCACAGAAGCAAGCAAAAACAAAATAAGTAATTTTTTCATTAAAAACACTTCCTTTATAAGTCTTGCTAATAATATTATACCCTAAATACTTTATTTAGTAAATAGCGGAAAACTTTAAATAGTGCATATTTTTTTGTATTACTCTGCCAAATATTTTTATGACTTGAAATTTAATATGGTTATGGTATAATTATATCATAGAAGTGTTTTTATATATACCAATTTAACTTTATAATGATAAAACGGATTAGCTATATCCATAAAAATTCATAAACTTTATATTTTCAGTATTTTGTAATGGCTATTATATTATAAAAAGGAGGTGTTTGTCATGTCTGAAAAGTTCAATAATATGTCATTTCGTACAAAATTGTTGCTTTCATATATTGCGGTTATTATATTATGTATCATTATTTTTGGTTTAACCGTATTTTCGAGCATTTCAAGAAGATTTGAAAATGAAATAACTGACAATAACGCACAGATAACAGGCCTCGCTGTCAATAATATGACAAATACCATGAATAATATTGAGCAAATTCTGTATAGTGTTCAAGCCAATTCGACAATTGAAAAAATGCTGACTGCGTCCAATCCTCCGTCTCCTTATGAAGAAATTGCCGCCATAGAACAAGAACTTTCAAAAATAGACCCCTTAAAAGCAACAGTATCACGTCTTAGTCTATATATTGAAAACCGTACATCATACCCATCTCCGTTTGATTCGAATGTGACCGCTTCCGTTTATTCCAAAAATGAGGTATGGTATAAAAACACAAAGGAACTGAACGGAAGCACATACTGGTGCGTTATGGATTCCTCTGATGCCAATGGCTTGTTGTGCGTTGCTCGTGCGTTTATAGATACGAGAACCCATAAAATACTCGGAATAATCCGTGCAGATGTTAATCTTTCGCAATTTACAAATGATATTGCACATATAAGTATGAACAATACAGGTAAGCTTTTTTTGGTATATGAAAATCACATAATAAACACGTGGAATGATAGCTACATAAACAACTTTGTAAACGAAAATGAATTTTTTAAAGCAATAAGTGCTGATTCCGATAAGCCTCAGCTTGTTCAGATAAACAAAGAAAAACATATTATAAACCATAGCCGGCTCAAGGACAGCTCTCTTATCCTTGTACGTGCTTCAAAACTTGATGATTTTAACAGTGATATACATATAATCGAAAAATCAATGATAACTACAGGAATTATAGCATTACTTGTCGCTCTAATATTCATTTTTATTTTTACACGTTGGCTTACAGCTCCTATAACAAAGCTTATAAAGCATATGGAACGCTTTGAAAATAACTATGAGCGTATACCGATAGAAATAACCTCTCATGACGAGATGGGCAAACTGGGTGAGTCCTACAACTCTATGCTCAACACCATAGATTCTCTCATAACCGATGTTGAAGATTTATATAAAAAACAAAAGATATTTGAACTTAAGGCTTTGCAAGCTCAAATTAACCCTCACTTTTTATACAATACCCTTGACTCAATTCATTGGATGGCACGTGCTCATCATGCACCGGATATAAGTAAAATGGTGTCCGCATTGGGAACTTTTTTCCGCCATTCTCTTAATAAAGGCAACGAATATACTACAATAGAAAACGAATTAAATCAAATATCAAGCTATGTATCTATACAAAAGATACGCTTTGAGGATAAATTTGACGTTGTATATGACATTGACGAAAATCTTCTGCACTGTACAATCGTAAAATTAACAATTCAGCCTCTTGTTGAAAATTCTATCATCCATGGTTTTGATGAAATTGAAGAAGGCGGTATGATAACAATTCGTATCTATCCCGAAGATGATTATATATTTATTGATGTTATTGATAATGGTAGCGGCGCAGACACTAATGAGTTAAATAAAGCTATTACTCATGAATTGGACTACAACGAACCAATCGAAAAATATGGACTTACAAATGTAAATCTGAGAATTCAGTTATATTTTGATAAAACCTGCGGCTTATCATTTAAAACCAATGAAACCGGCGGTGTAACAGCCACAATAAAAATAAAGCGAAAAGAACCGGAATATAAAACTATTGATTTATAATTTTGTATATGAGGATTGACTGCAATTCAAATACCGAAAATAATATAACTCAATACTGCCGCAAACTTAATGCTTATTCAGCTTTGCACACTGTTATGAAGAATCTTTCATAACAGTGCTATCTTTGCCATGTTCCGGCAATACCGAGATTATATTCAACAGAATGTAACGAATGTCAAAAATAATTGACCGTTCATTATATTTATATAAAAGCACCTTGCTTTTTAAGTTCTTTTCTTAATTCTTCAATGTCAATGTCTTGCACGTTTATATTATTTACAGCACATATTCCGGCGGCAACACCTCCGCCATGACCTATAGCTCCTGCAATAGGTGATACACGTATTGCCGCTTGTGCCTCGAAATTTGCACTGATGCAGCGTCCGACTGTAATCAAATTTTTCACATTGTCAGAAATAAGCGAACGGTACGGAATATGATATATATCCCCATATTCTAACGAAAGTTTTGTTTTTTCATACATTTGGGTATCATTTCCCTCCGGAGCGTGAATATCTATTGGATAACCGCCGCAAGCAATGGTATCATCAAAATCTACACAGGATATAATATCCTCAGCTGTAAGCACATAGCTACCTTTCAGCTGACGTGAACCTCGTATGCCTATAAATGGACCCGTAAACTCAAGCTCTGCATTTTCAAAGCCCTGTACCTCTGTTTTAAGCAATTCAAGCACTTCCCAAGCCTGCTTTCTTCCGAGAATTTCAGCACGAGTTAAATCCTTCGGTTCGGTGGGGTCTGCATTAATTATGCGTGTGGTATTTACAATAAACTCTCCTACCCTGTCTGTTTCAAAAAACAGAATATCCTCCCTCTGAAATGAAATCTTGCCTGTCTTTTGTGCTTTTTTCAATGTATTTACATACCCGCCTATAGATAGCTTTGGAGCACGGGTAACTTTGCTTAAATCACTCTTAAGCCGAGGAAATTCATCATTATTATTCATTATATATTCCTTGACTCTATCCGTATCAACATTAATAACCTTAAAATTCATTGTCATAGGCTGGCATTTTCCATCTGCCTCACGACCTTTGTTTGTTTCAAGCCCTGCAAGAAAAGCAAGGTCACAATCTCCGCTTGCATCAACAAACATTCTAGACTCTATACATCGTTTACCGTTTTTCCCATATACCTCAACAGAGTTTATTACGGCATTTTCGTATTCAACATCACAGACCACACTATGATAGAGAAGTTCAACATCGGCTTCTGCCATCATATCCTCAAGTTCAAGTTTCATTCCTTCAGCCGAAAACGGAGTAACTGTATATGTATAGCCCGTAGTATCAAAAATATGCCCCGGAGAGAACCCTTTATTCATTAATCTTTCTATAAGTTCATTCGTTACACCCCGAACAACTTGAACATCACCGGCATGAAACGTCATCATAGGTCCCGTACCACATGCTGTAAGTGTACCGCCTAAAAAGCCATATTTCTCAATCAATATAACACTTGCTCCACATCTTGCAGCTGCTATTGCTGCCATACAACCGGATATTCCACCTCCGATTACCGCTACATCATACATTTTTTACACCTCCAAATTTTATATGTTGTTCCTCGCCCCTTGCAGCACAAGTATCAATCTCCATACATACATACGGTACAAGTTGTATTATATTAATTCGTTCGCTCTTACTTATTATTTCTTGTGCACTGTAGTCAAGCTCTATATAAATTTTATCTTGTTTCTGTGTAATATCAGATATAGAAAGTTCAAGCGTTCCACAAGTCTGCGTGGTCATCACAATACAACGCCTATCACAACTTATCCCCCCTGCACTGTGCGTCTTATCTTTCAAAAACACCACTCCGGTTGTTCCATTCTTTTTTACACACTGTATTGAATCAGAATTCTCAATTATCCTTATTCCACTTTTTCTGTAATAATCATTTATTTCTTCTTCATGGCATTTTGGAATAACTATATATTCGTAAGAAACGTCTTTTACCTTTCTTCCGTGTTTAATCCACATTGTAAGATACCTTCCCTTGTAACTCTTACCATCTGATTTTATGCTCATATTATTCCAATCTCCGCTTCGTATCTCTCGAAAAATATTTACCTCCTGTTCCTCCGGGAAACAGTAGCCCACATCATGACTACCATCAAGATAAGCTCCTTTTATAATATAACCTTCACTTTCTTCATTACCATGTACTGTAAATCTCGAATTATCTGTTACAAGTCGATTTTCAATTATCGTTTCTACTTCACTTTCTTCTTCACTGTTTATACAACTTCCAAGACAAACCACTTCTTTATCGAAGAAAAACCACGATTTATTCGCTTTCAGACTATTTTCATTTGAAATCAACTTCATTGTGCATACACCGTTTTCCCCTATGCCGCATCCTCCTGTAAAATCACCTGCGGCATTAATATTAGGTTTTACTGTCGAGCCTCGTAAAACAGTTGTCCCTGGTAGGCGTTGTAAATCTATTGTTTGCCAAAAAAAGTCCGACTTTGGCTCATTTTTTTTATAAATGTACATCATACCGTCCGAGGTATGATGAGCATTTTGATTTTCATCGTTAATTGATTCATATGCTGCAGTCCGTTCTGAATGCATGGCAAGACCTATCGTATAACCATTTCCGTGTTTAACAACTCTATCCATACTGTTAAATGCCATAAAATATGGCTTGATTTCTTTCGGTTTAATATTATTATCTTCTTGTAAATGTTCCGCAAGTTCTGCCGTAAATACTGAAGCATATTCAAAAAAATTATCTGTAATCTGTGTCTTGATCGTACCCTTCAATTCATTAAACTCAGGCATTTCACTTAATATAAGCATTGCCGAAAGTATGTGCGTACAAGCAAGGTCACTCTGCTCATAATAACGTGAAATTTCTCTGCCACGTACCATATCCATAGCTCTGCCATTATATATGAAAGGAAGATAGGATTTTTCAATCCATGTATTAATTATATCTGTATTTTTATTTTCAAATTCTGTATCTTTAAAAATATATAACATCGGTGCAAGTTCTTGTATAAGCGAGCGTCCGTAACCACAATTATATGGTATATTATCATGTTGAATAAATGAACCATCCTTATAAAAACCGTCACCGCTGTCTGTTATAACCATTACATCCTGTATACCGGATATAGCATTCTTTATACTATCGTTGTCTGAAAGTAATATTCCACGAACAGCAAAAATAACTGACTCCCAAATTCTGTTAGCACCGGTAAGCTTTATCCTATCATTAAAATGTTTTTCCGCCGCCATATATCGTTTGAGTTGTGATTTGTCAGTATAATCATACATCAAGGTAAAAATACTGTTGATACTAAGAGGGATACCTATTTCCCAGTACCACCAGTTACCTTTAGGCACAGTAGTGTCATTATATACTTTTTCTAAAGTATTTAGTGCATTAAATATTTCATTTTTTATATTTTTATTATGATAGAATTGTGAGTTATTTTGAGAAAACGATATAGAAATGTCCAGTATTCCTTTCAGTGTTGCATTTATAACTCCCGGCTCATTTGATGTAATTGCCTTTTCTATACGCCCACCAAGCTGTACAAGCCTTTGTTCTGTGCGTTCATCTGATTGTAGTATGCAATCAGCCGTTTTTTTGCCGTTGTATCCTCTACCGCATAAAACATCAGAATATCGCTTTCTTAGTATGTTAAAATCCGTCATAATCATTCCTCCCATTTTTATATGTATCAATAATATCATATATGTCTATGCATATTAAATGGGAGAATCTTTAATTAATGCGTTAAATTTTTTATATTTCAATTTAAAAGGACGCTTTAAAATAGAGCGTCCCTTTAAATTTTATAACAGTTCCCATTCTTTTATTCATTCTCTTTTTATAGGCTCATCTCTTGCCTAATCAATATACACGTTTTAAAACAACTGATTTAGCCAATCAACTGACAGACTCAACCACGGATACTCTCTTTCAAACTTTCGTTTGGACCATATTAACTCATCACTCACCCTTGACAAACCATGCTCGCCTTTCTCAAATATATGTAATTCAAACGGTACTCCAACCCTCCTCAAGCCAGCTGCATACATCAGTGTATTTTCAACAGGAACACATATATCCTCATATGTATGCCATAAAAACGTTGGTGGAATTATATCCGTAATACGCCTCTCAAGCGACAGACTGCTCCATAGATGATTTGACTCGTCATCTGTACCTGTAAGATTTTTAAATGAATCTTTATGAGCAAATTCACCCGATGTTATTACCGGATAACTTAAAATTTGAGCATTTGGCTTATGCATTGCTAACTCAATCTCGCGCTCGCTGAATATTTCAGAATCATTCCACAAGGCACTTAGTGATGCTGCAAGATGTCCACCGGCAGAAAATCCGCATACAATTACCTTATCCGTATCTATATTCCATTTTTCTGCATTTTCTCTAAGCATGGCAACTGCATTAGCTGCATTTTGTATAGGAAGCGGATGTGTGTGCGGTTCAACACAATAATACACTACTGCCGCATGGAATCCTGCTGCGTTATATGCCATAGCAATACGCTCTGCCTCACGCTCAGATACCATTCCATATCCACCTCCGGGAAATATCACAACTATTGGACGTTTCTTACCGTCCAGAATATACGTTTCCATATACGGCATAAATCCATATTCTGTCGCTTCTTTCAACAAGTTAAATTTCTTATTAAACATAACATTCACTCCGTCTTAATTTTTGTCAGTTAAACGGGCATATCCTATCACAGAATATGCCCGATATGCTCATCTTAATTCAATGTAAATACTTTATTAAATAATGGTTTCATATCATTTTTCCATATAAAGACCTTCACCTTACTCTTATTTACGCAAGTAAATGGAATAATTACACTGTCTGAAATTTCATCTGATTTTATCGAAAGCAATGTACCATTCTCATTATATTCTGCAACATAAACCATGCCTTCTTCTGTTATATTGGTAAATATAGCATTAACATTTCCATTTTTATCATCATACGTTATATTCACTGTCGGTTCTGTAGGCTCATCCTTTGCTGCCGCATTAATTGTCACACTCATAACTTCACTGGCAAAGGATTCATCTGCAACTGCCGCCACACGAACAATGTAAGACCCCGGTGCAAGATTTGTGATTTCCATGCCTGCACACTGCGTCCATGTGAATGTAGGTTCTGACAATGATTTATATTCCATTGTAGTGTCAACACCTGTGATTTTGCCGTCATTGCCTTGATAAGTCTGTTCTTCAACCGCTGCTACATTTGGTGCGGATGAACGTTTAGGAATAGAAAGTTCAAACGCTTCACTGTTGCTTGTTTTTATGCCATCACCTTTTTTTACGATTTTTAGGGTATGACCGAAATATGTGTTGTCAATGTCGATATCCTCTGTTACATTATCTTTATCCGTCGCTACGCCATCATCTATTTTTATTATATAGTCACAGCCTTCCGTAAAGCCTGTTAGCTTTTCGTTTACATAGTTAATCGAGATTGTAGGCTGCGTTTCCGGCATTGCATCATACGCAATAATTGTAACCGAATATTCTGCACTCTTAAACTGCCTTTCGGCTTCCTCGTCTGCACTTACAGCTTTATAACGGATTTTATATGTGGTTCCAGGCTCAATATCACCTATATCATCTCCATCGCCCGTAGTCCAATTAATACCATTATTCGTACTATATTCCATAGTGTCTGCGATACCTGCAATAGTACCTTTGCCGCCAATCACACTCGGTTGTGTTACTATGATTTCCGATTTTGTCGGTGCTGCAGGACGTGCCTTAACTATTAGAGTCTGTGCTTCACTCGCAACCGTTGTCACATTATTACCCTTCTTTACTATCGAAAGCGTTATCTGTTCATTTGTTATATAATTAGCTAATGATAACTTGTTATCTGTTAATGTAACATCTAAACCATTAATTGTATATGTTCCATCCTCAACAAAGTTTATAAGTTCCTCTGTTGTATAATCAATTGCGATTTCAGGCGTCATTTCCTTTTCAGCTATAAACGTTTCAACTGTAATTGTTGTCTCCTCACTTGCAAAGTCTGTATCTGTTGCAGCTTTGCGGACATTGTATTCGCCTGCATCAACCTCAACTGTATCAACCAACTGCGTACTACTCCATTCATCTGTTCTCTTGAGTTTGTACTGCATGCCATTCATACCTGTGAGTTTACCTTTGCCGCCTATTTCCGTAGCATTTACACCTTGAACGGTTGTAGGTGCCTTAGGACGTGCTTTAACTGTCAACTGTTGCACGTCACTGTCGGTATATGTTTCGGTATTGCGTGCTTTTTTTACAATTTCAATAGACAATAATTCGCCGGCATAACCAATTTTTTCATCATCAAGCGATATTGTCGTCACGCCCTCGCCAAGCGTTATATCTTTAGCATTACCTTCACCCACCTTTATCGTATACGGTTCCTGTGACTCAAAGCCGGTAAGTGTTTCATTTATATAATCAATGCTTATCTGTGGAGTTGCTTCCTGTATTTTTGCCGGTGGTATAATTTCCTCCTCCGAATATGATACTTCTGTTACTTTAACGTTATCTATATACGTCGCATTTTCAATATTATTTGAAGCTGTATGATAGAATCGCAAGTCTGTTATTCCTTCCTTTAAAGTGTCAAAGGCTCCTTTACATGTATCAAATGAACTTCCTTCTTTTACAAAACTCACATTATCTTGAAGCATTGTTCCATCTAGCCATATTGAAAATATTCCTGTGTTTGGATGAAGTTCAAGTTTTATATGGTGCCATTGGTTATTCTTTATAGACATTGCTTGTTCATAGCACCAGTTTCCTCCCGTATTAGTAATAGCTGTTCTGAGTGACGATGCGGTGAAATATGTAAGCCATAGTTCATTTCCTTCCTTTGTTTTAGCATACATACCTCTTGATGCACCAATCGCATCATCAGCACTTTCAAACATCGTGTCGTATTCTATTGTTAATGTTTTCTGCGGATTATCTGCCTTACTTATAGGAATAGTTGCATTAGCCGTTGCCTTATTGCCGGTGGCAGACAACTTCAACGACTTTGTTGTTTCTCCTGTAGGTATTGCCGACGTTACCGTCGTTGTTGTCCCATTAACGTCATTCGTTGCCTTTGCCAGCATATCATCGCCGTTGTTATACTCAACAGATGATGGACTTTCTGTATATCCCTTCACATAATCATATCTTGTAGGTCTTATAATATTATAAGTTGTATAGTCAACACAGGTAAGACTGTTAATGTTATCATTGTCTGTTGCAATTGCATAAACACTGTGCACACCCGATGTAACATCAGGTGTAAATACCCATTTACCGTCGTCACGTTGTTTAGCATCACCCGCCTTGATTTCTCCCTCGTCAATATATACCTCAACTTTACTGACAACACCATCTGTGTCATAAGCACTTATTACAATGTCGTCGCCTGACTGCTCTACTTTTGATATATACGGTGCATAATTATAGAACTCTGTCGTTGACAACTCTTTATTTACAGCTTTAGAAGCATATTTCTCTGTCAAATCAGTCATAAACGGTGCTATAGGTCTGCCTGCAGCATTAAATGTATTAATCACGGCTGGGGTGTCAGTTTGTGCTTCAACTAAATCCTTTGCAATACCCGGAGTATCTGACCATGCATACTTAACCTGTGGATTTGTTATATCTGTTACATCTATTTCTATAGTATCGCCGTTAATTGTCGGTGTAACATCTTTGTATATTCCGTCATCATCTTTAAGTTCAAAGCCCAACGGCACACCTCCATCATCGGTTGAAAGAGAGCCGTATGTATTCTTGAAATGAAGAATAAGTTTATCGCCACTGCGTTCCATATAATCAAAAGATGGGCTTTCAACATTTGATTGTGTATTGTTAATAAAATCTTCTATATAAGCAACTGCTCTGTCAGCAATAGGTCCTTTATCATTTGGGTGAACATTATTTGTAGTTCCTGTATCATTGCTCACAACTGTTTTTACGTTATCCATTCTTTGTGATACATTCCATTGTCCCGCTCTTACTCCGGTGCCAATGCGTATTGTCGAATAAATTTTTGCAAAATTCGCAGTAGGAAGTTGAATGACTACAAATGGTAAGTCCTCATCATTAAATGTTTTTCTCCAGTTGTTAATAAGCGAAGTCAATGCTTGCTCATACACTGTGCCGCTTTCAAAGGTAGTATTTGCCTCTCCTTGATACCATACAACAGCAGATGCTTTCAAATTCTTTAGCGGCAGAAGTCTTTGTGTATATAGTCCGCCTTTTGAGCTTGCTCCCGCCATCATTCTCTTTGCTTGTGAATCCCAATTTACTGAATATGTCGGAATCCACTGCATTATTGACGACCCACCCAAACTTGAACTTATAAGACCTATAGGAACATCAGAATCTTTTTTTATCATCCTCTTACCTATCAAGAATCCAAGTGCAGAAAATTGCTTTGAATTTTCCATAGTAGCAACCTTCCACTCTGAAATCTCGTCAAATGAATTCATATATCTCACGTCTTCGTAAGCTTCACTTAATTCTTCGTTCATCAACGTTGGAAAAGTCTCAAGGCGATTAAACATATTTGATTGTCCCGTACAGAATATAACATCACCGACAGCCACATTATCGAGAGTAATCATGTTATCACCGCTTGATACTGTCATAGTTGCTGATTTTACAGCTTCCATAGCAGGAAGGGTTATCTCCCATAAACCATGTTCTATTGTTGTTTGCTCATCAGCCCCATTAAAATTTACTGAAACCGTATTCCCCGATTTTCCTGTACCTGTAATAGTAATAGGTTCTTTTCTCTGGAGTACCATGTTTGAGGAGTACACCGCATCCAAAGTTAACTCCGGTTCAAGAGTAGGCGTTGGGGTTGGACTTGCCGTTGGGGTTGGCGTTGGTGTCACATCCGGATTGATTGTTGTTGTTGGCGTTGGTGTTGTATCCGGCTCTGTTTCGCCACCTCCATCACTGTCTATATTCACATCAAATGAGTCAATAGACCACTGTATTTTCTTAGTGACTTGAGTTTTATCCTCACTTAAATCTCCACAGCCTATATATAAATATGCGAATCCATCCTTTGATGCCGTAATTCCGTTAGGCAGGGAATACTTCATATTTGATTTGTTTGTTGACCAGTTTTTTATATTACTTTCATCTGTATGCTTTTCAAGTTCCTCTTTTACCAAATCCTGCGAGTGTGATGTAAGTGTTATTTCGCTATCAGAAACAAAAAGACAATATTCCAATTCCATTGTTGCAGTATCAAGATATGTAAAATTAATATCGACATTAATCTTGTCGCCGGTATTTACTTGTGCCAACTTAAACATTGTCGCTCTTGGTGTATTGTTTGCTTGTATATAATAAGTGACACTTTCTTTACTGCTTACAGTATTTTTTAATATTTTACTATTACTTTTGTCTGAACTTGGCAGTGTATACGCTGATACTCCGTCCGCTTCCGCTTCTACTGTAGTTGTAGTAGCCGCAAATGCCGTCAAACCGATAGATGCACATATCATCGTCACAGCTAACATCAATGAAATAATTTTTTTCATTTTTTTCCCCTCTTTCCGTTTTTATATACTTTTACTCATAATAACTATATCTTGTTATTAATCTTACCACGGGAATTTTTTTATTAAAATGCGGTAAACTTTAAGCTGTGCGGTTAAATTTATTAAAACCAACCATGTTTTTCGGTACAAAAGTCATATAAATCGTAAAATATGCTGTTAAAAGCTTGACTTGCCATAACATTATCCATAACCCTATTGACGCAAAAAAACAGTGCCATTAGAGTTGATTTTCAAACCAACCTAACGACACTGTTTTATTATAAAGTATAAATAATTTCTTCTAAAATTTAATCGCTATATCATTCCAAAATGTTTGAGTGCGTATTCTATGCCATTATCGAGCAAATCTTTTGTCACAAAAGATGCCGACTTTTTAAGTTCTTCACTGCCATTACCCATAACGATACTGTTAGGCACTGCCGTAAGCATAGGCAAATCATTCATACTGTCGCCTATTGCATACGCATTATCAATCGGAATATTATGATATTCAAGAACTTTTTCAATTCCCGTACCCTTTGAAAATCCTTTTACGGTCATTTCGCAAAAGCCGTCACCACGCACAATAAAATCGAAATCTTTTTCGATTTCTCTTTTAAATTGTTCTATATCGTTTTTTTCATCATACCAAGCCAAGAATTTATCAAAAGCAAAATCATCGTCACTGACATCAGGTGACAAATCCTTACCTTGCATTTCAAAACGTCTTTTCAGCTTTACAAAGCCGTCTAAATTTCTGCTGCGTTTATCACAATAAAACGACTTAGAATGTTCATACATCGGCGTCATATTACATTCATACACAAGATCAGCGACATTCCTGCAAAGCTCTGTCGGCAATGTATGCTGATATATCACTTTACCGCCACATTCTATATACATTCCGCAACCGCAGACATATCCGTCAAAGCCTATATCTCTTATTCTCTGTTCAACGTTCATAACGGTTCTGCCCGTATCAACATACATCAAATGTCCGTTTTTCTGTGCCTTATGTATTGCATTTACCGCACTGTCGGGTATTATATATGCCTCGTCATCAGATATAAGTGTACCGTCCAAATCAAAAAATACTATCATAAAAATCACTCCAATAAGTATATTATATATGGTGCAAAAAGATTTTTCAAGTCGGACATAATAAATTTATATTGCAAGCATTGCAGCACCGATAATTCCCGCATCATTGAAAAGCTGTGCCGCTACAATCTTTGTCTTTGTCATATGTTTATTAAAACCTGTATTATACACATATTCTCGTATCGGCTCAATGAGATAGTCGCCCTCTTTACTTATACCTCCGCCGATAGCAATTATTTCGGGCTGAAAAATATTTTCTATACTGACAATTCCGTCTGCCAAATATCTCTAAACACACAAGTATGTACGGAGGAAAAATAAACCTTGGTTATCTTACATATACAAAAATTCGTTTCTGGGGAGAACAAACACTTGCAACGCCTAACGAAAGATATAATGGAGATTATATAGCTCAAGTTCTTACACCTTCAAGGCTAAAAAAAATACCATATGTAACCAGCGTTGTAAACTCACTTGCATCACTTGATAAAACTGAAATGGCAGGAAACAGTGTTGTAAATATTATTTTACCCGGTACAACCTCATTATCTACCTGCGAAGCATTTTTACGCACCTCTGCTGATACTGCTATGGAAGCACTTCAGCTTAATTGCGTATCAAGAGATACACTGCTTGATGCACAAAAACATCCTGATAAATATCCTGATTTAATTGTGAGGGTATGTGGATTTTCAGCTAAATTTACAAGCTTGTCCCCTGAATGGCAAGAAGAAGTTTTAACAAGAAATTTTTATAAATAATTATAAAGAGGAAACTGTTATGATACAAAAATCAGAAATTATTACAGATGGGAAAACATTAAGTAAAATTGCACTCGGAACACATACATTTCATATTGAGACCGAGAAAACAAATTTTGAAATACTTGATATGTATGTTGCAGGCGGCGGCAATATAATAGATACTGCACGTTGTTATGGAGAAGATGTTACACACCCCAACAGACCTGAAAGTGAAATGTGTATAGGTCATTGGTTACAGTCAACTGGCATGCGTGATAAGATTATTCTCATCACCAAAGGCGGAAATCCCGAATACGAAAACGGAGAGCATGTTAGAAACAGAGTCACTGCAGACGATATTGAAGCAGATATTACAAAAAGCTTGGAAGCATTAAAAACTGACTATATTGACATCTACTTTTTCCATAAAGATGATCCAACAATTGATCCCGGTGTATTAATCGAGATACTCAATAAGTATGTAAAATCCGGAATGGTCAAGCATATAGGTGCATCAAATTGGACTGCCGAAAGAATTAAGGAAGCAAATAAATATGCCAAGAATCATGGGCTTGCCAAATTTGAATTCAGCGAAATTGCTTTTTCACTGAAAGATAGAGTAACAAAGGGTTGGGGCGAAAAAGAATTGATACACGAGATGAATCTTGAAGATTATAAATATTACAGTGAAAGCGGAATACCTGTTATTGGATTCGGAGCACAAGCTTACGGTTTTTTCTACGGTGATAGTGTGCCCACTGATTCTTCTGAAAAAAACAAAGAAATTTTCAACAGGCTGAAGAATATTTGCAACGTAAAACACATCAACGCTCATCAAGCATTGTTTGGATTTTATTTTGGCTGCGATTTGAAAAGTATACCTCTTATCTCTGCAAGAAATGTATCACGTCTTAAAGAAGTTATAGATAACTGCAATACTATTCTTGACAAGCAAGATATAGAATATTTGCTCAAAGAAAGGTTTCATTGATATGAATAAAGCAATAATATTTGACATACAGCACGGTTCCGTTGTAGATGGTCCCGGTATGAGAACAACGTTTTTTTTCAAAGGTTGTAATCTTAGGTGTAGCTGGTGTCACAATCCCGAAAGTCAGTCTTTCGAAAAACAAGTAATGTTATATAAAGAAAAATGCGTCGGTTGTGGAAGATGTAAAAACGTTGACAGAAACGATACAGATTTCATATGTTATCATGACGCGCGAGAAATTTGCGGAGAAGAATACTCTGTTGATGAAATTTTTGAAAAAATCATATGCGATAAACGTTTTTATGAAACTTCTGGTGGCGGAGTAACATTTTCCGGCGGTGAATGTATGTTGCAATCAGATTTTCTTTGCGATATTTTAAAGAAATGCAAGGAGTCCGGTGTACATACTGCCATAGATACAGCCGGACATATAAGCTGGAAAGTGTTTGAAAAGATTTTGTGCTATACAGATTTATTTTTGTATGATATAAAAGCTTTTAATAACGATATTCATCGTAAATATACAGGAGTTTCAAATGAACTTATTTTAGAAAATTTACAGAAGTTGTTTGAACGCGGTGCAAATGTATGTATAAGAATCCCTGTAATATCCGGGGTAAATGACACCGTTGAAGAAATGCAAAAAATCAAAAACTTTCTTGCTCCATATAAACCATCAAAAATAGAACTTCTTCCATATCACGGTATGGGAGAACACAAATATGAAGCTTTGGGAATGAAAAATATAAAATTTAACGCTCCCAATCAAAATATTATGACAAAATTAAATAAAGTAATAAAAATCAATTTTTTATAAAAAAAACTGATGAGCTCAACGCATTTTATACTATTAATCATATAAAAGGGGAATACGGACATATTATCGAGTATTCTTCAAGATGTAATCCCCAAATTGATATAATAAAAATATCAGTTTGGGTATTTTAGCATTTTGGGGAGTATCATGTCGAATTTGATGTACCAATAAGTAGGAATAGGGATAATTTTGAATTAATTGTAATTTTGTAATTGATTATTCTTGCATTATATGTTATAATAATGTATAAAAGGAGGTAATTTGTATGAAAATTGATAAAAATAATATTATTTGCTTTGTAAGTGGAGCTTTGCTATTTGGTACTGTTGGTGCTTTTGCATCGTATTATACTGCGACAGAAAATACTTTCCCAGTTCAATTAAATGGAGAAAATGTTTCTATTGACGGATATAATATTGATGGAAGCACATATTTTAAACTTCGTGATGTTGCAAATGTTGTTGGCGGATTTGATGTGGATTTCTTTAATAATACTATTCAGCTTTCTAAAGATAACTATAAATATGATAATAAAGCAAATAAAATTGATTACAGTAAATATCAAGGAACATATGCTGTTTTAAACGGCAGCAGCAAAATATATAATGATTTATGTGATGTTTTAACTATTAAATCAATATCAGCAGATGGAGTTGATTTTGAATTTGAATATCTTGTTTAAAAGATGTTTCTTTGATTGTTCCATTTTCTAAAACAAGATAATTATCAATATCTACTAATCGACTCATTATTTAGCTTTAACCTTATTTCCACAACTACCTAAAACAATAGGTTGTTTATCTTCTTCAGTTTCAAAATCAAAACCTAATTCTTTAACCCAACGATAACCTTCTTTATCGATACGATCAATTAATTCTTGTCCACCACTTAAAACAATTTTTCCATCGACTAAAATATGAACATGTGTTGGTGGTACAAGTTCAAATAATCTTTCATAGTGTGAAACCATCACACAACCAAATGAATCTGATTTCATATCATTGATAGCTTCAGAAACAATTTTTAAAGCATCAACATCTAATCCTGAATCAATTTCATCTAATAATGCAAATTTTGGTTTCAAAAGTTTCATTTGTAAAATTTCATTTCTTTTCTTTTCTCCACCAGAGAAACCTTCGTTTAAATAACGATGTGCTAAGTTTTCATCCATTTTTAAATCAGCAATATTTTTATCTAGTTCTTTAATAAATTTAAATAAAGATACTGGTTTTTCTTGATGAGCATTGAGTGCAGCTCTTAAAAAATCAGAAGTGACAACTCCTGGAATTTCTTGAGGATATTGCATTCCTAAAAAGATTCCTGCTTTCGATCTTTCATCGACTGACATTTCTAAAACATTTTGTCCATCCAAGTAAATACTTCCCTTAGTTACTTGGTATTTTGGATTTCCCATGATAGCAGATAATAATGTAGACTTTCCATTACCATTAGGTCCCATTAATGCATGTATTTCTCCTGTATTGATTGTTAAATCAATTCCTTTTAGTATTTCTTTATTATCAATACAAACATGTAAATTTTCTATTTTTAAAGTTGACATAAATCAAGCCCCTTTCTACCCACAACATTTTACTAAAATGTCAAAAAAAAAACAATCAATGTGATAATCTTTTGTATTAACAATTTATATTATATCCAAAATATGGTATATTATTTAAACAAAAGGAGTGATAATGTGAAATTTCTGAAATCTTTATTTCAAGTCATATCATCTAAAAAAATTACACAAACCCTGTTAAACTTACTTATTTTATTTTTGATCGTTCTTTTATTAGATATTACAAAAGAAGTATGGGGTGGCGCTTTTAGTATTTTTTGGAAGATTATAAAACCATTTTTTGTAGCATTTGCAATCGCTTATGTTTTAAATCCGCTTATTGAATGGGTACAAAAATATGTAAAAAATCGTGGATTATCTTTAATTATTGTTTATGTAGGAATCATCGCTTGTTTAATACTTATTTTATCACTAGCAATTCCACTTGTAATTAATAGCGTAACAGACCTCTATCCTGCTTTTGAAGACGGTTTGATTTTTATTTCGCGCTTTGTACAAAGTCATTTAGGCTTCAACATTTCTGAAATAACAACTTATATTCAAACAGAAGCAGCGAAGCTTTTACAAGATATGACAGTTATTAATACAACGTTTGATGTTTTAAATTCTGTTATTGTAAAAATTGGAAACGGCTTGATTTATTCAATCCTTGCAATCTATATGTCTATAAAATTTGATAGTATAAGAATTGCAATTAATCATTTTGCAGGAAAATTTGATGAAAACTTACCTGTTTATTTAAAGGAAATCAATATTTCTTTAATTGAATATATTGAAGCTTTTGCTTTAAGTGCTCTTATTCAAGGTCTTACAACAGCTTTTGTCTATTTGGTTATTGGTCATCCAAACTGGATCTTACTTGGTATTTTCTCAGCTATCAGTTCGGTAATCCCTTATGTAGGTCCAATTGTTGCTAATTTACTTGGAATCGTCACTTCAATT
>ERZ773193.1956-NODE-1956-length-23812-cov-5.995959_pt1 | contig 23812 bp, 23 predicted proteins | sample MGYA00511110_ERZ773193 | MGnify/ENA primary metagenome ERZ773193 (study PRJEB29015, sample SAMEA2737784) | human gut metagenome | biome: human gut; feature: human-associated habitat; material: faeces | place: China | collected 2012 ...
TCTGCCGCACCTCGCTCGCCGTATCGGCACTTAGAATTATGCGGTATTGCCTAAAGTTTTTTCGCCGAAGCCTTTTTTCAAAAAAACTGGAAAATCCCCGTAATCGCTACCAGATCGTATCTTTCGTCGGCTGTTCTTTGATCAGGCCGGTGCGGTAGGCGGAGATGAGGCGGTGGAGGTCGGCCACCTGGGCGTGCAGATTGGCGCCCTCGTCCACATGTTCCACCAGAACGCGGTCGGTGTGGTTATCGTCCACCACATCCACGCGGGACAAAATATCCAGGTTTTCCTGCACTGCTTTGGCGGTGTTTTCAAATGGCTGGTGGGTGCGCAGGCTCATGCCGTGGCTGGAATACACCAGCGTGTACCCCGCAATACCGGTGCGCTCGTGGTAAGCGCGGCAGAACCCGCCGTCAATCACCAACAAGCGCCCGCCGCCCTTGATGGGGCTTTCGCCGGCTTTTTCCCGCACGGGTACATGGCCGTTCACAATGTGGCAGTTGGCCGTTAAGCCAAACTCCGCCAGGATGCGGCAGCAGATGGCCGCATCATCGTACCAGGTATAGTAGGGATCCTTGATCTCCTTGTGGGTTTCTGGGTCCTCAATGTACAGCCGTTCAAAGGTGGTCATGGCGCTGCGGCCAAACAGCGGGGAGAGCTTGCCGCACCACAAGTACCACAAAAAGTCCTGCCCGCTCTGCCGCTCCGGCGAGCCCTCCGGCGCAAAATAGCCCAGGCGGGCGCGCAGGTCACAGTAATCCAGCAGCGCGCGGCCCCGCAGGGAATGGCCCTCAAACGTTTCGGCGGCAAATTCGCCCTCGTCCGTCAGGGGCACCGCACCGTGGTACAGCAGGCAGCCGTTCTCAATGTGGTATACGCTGCCCTTGGCATACAGGAAGGCAACGTGCTTTTGCAGCTTTTCGCTGTGGCGGAAGGATGCCACCAGCTTGTCCAGCACAAACTTTTCGTCGGCATTCAGGCGGGCCGGGTTCTCTGGATCTACCGTGGGGAAGCTGCGGTCCCGCAGGGGATAGATCTTGCCAAAATAATCCACCGTTCCGGCTTCGTAATCAATGCGGCGCAAAAAATCCCGCCCCTGCATCTTGAAATCCGGGTTGCGGTCGATCACTTCGCACTCCAGCTTCAGCATCAGGATGGTGATGGCCTTGTGCATGACAGCACAGCGGTGCAGCATTCCGTCCGTGTAGGGGCCGCGGGTGGCGTCGGTGTGCGGCATCCAAATGGTCAGATCCTCATTGCCGTAATACTGCTCCGCCATGCGCAGCAGGTGGCGCAGATTGATGCCGTAAAAATCTTCAATCATGCCGTGGTTATGGTAGGCAAGGGTGGTTTTCAGCACCGTGCAGCAGCACAACGCGCTGCCAGCGGCGGCACCCATCCACACAACGTCGTGGTTGCCCCATTGGAAATCCACGTTGTGGTGGGTCATCAGTCGGTCCAGGATCAGGTCCGGGCGGGGGCCGCGGTCAAACAGGTCACCAATAATGTGCAGCTTGTCCACCGCAAGGCGCTTGATCAGCTCACACAGGCGGATGATGAAAGCGTCCGCGCGGTCATTGGCGATAATGCTGCCCACGATCTGGCCATAGTAGAGGGTTTTGTTGTGGTCCTCAAAGTGGGCGTGCAGAAGCTCGTCAATGATATGCCCACAGCCCTGCGGCAGGCAGGAACGCACATATTCCCGTGTGTGCTTGGACGAAACAAAGCGGCATACATCGATCAGGCGCAGCAGCGTCTGGCGGTACCAGGCTTCCAGCTCAAAGCGTTCCGGGTAGCGGGCCTTGAGCAGGGGCAGCTTGCGCGCCGGGTAGTAGATCAGGGTGGCAAGCTCGGCACGGATGGCCTTGGGCACGTTTTCACCCAGGACAAGATCAACTTTTTCGCGGATAACACCGGAAGCGGAGTTCAGCAGGTGGATAAAAGCCTCGTCTTCGCCGTGCAGGTCACTGATATAATGCTCGGTGCCCTTGGGCAGCTTGGCGGTGGCTTCCAGGCTGATAACGGCGCTGGCAGCCGCAGCCTGGGTGGGATAATCCCGTGCCAGCAGCGAAAGATACTTTAACTCTGCCACGCTGGTGGTGGGGATAGTAGTGGAATTGGAACCCATGGAACAGTATTCTCTCCTTTTTGAAGGGCTTGAATCAAAGCACGCAATTGTATTATTGTTGCAAGAATTGGTACTTTTATTGTACGCTGTCCCATGCGGTGCGTCAATCGGAAAAGTGCCGAAAAACCTTGTGCTGCATCCGTTATATTTGACTATTTGATAATCCTTGCCCTACAAAATGGCAGGGCTTGCCGGGGGAGGATGACATTGTAATGGATAAAATACAGAAAACTGGCGCACCATGCAAACAAAGTTTTCAATAGAAGAGAGGAAAAATTGGCATAAATACACCGCCCTGCTCAAAAGTGATTGACTTTTTGCGTGGGGAACGGTATGATACGGTTGTAATCAAAAAGAAAGCATCTTTTGTGAGAACGCCGTTACTGACGCCGTTCTCATTTTCTTTATCAAATAGAAATAGCAGCACCGCCCGCGGGTAATACCATATCGCGGGCGGTGCTGTTTTGCTGTAAAAAACAAACCCCGCCGCCGGATGGCGGAGGGGCCTGCGAATGGTTCTGTTCGATTGTCTGTTTTGTCTGCGGTGAACGCCCTGTATCAAAATTTTGCCCTTAGTGCTGGGGGTTCAGGATGGTGCGCCAGTCAAGGTCGCCGTGCTCCAGGCCGTGGATCAACACCTCGGCAGTGGCAATGTTGGTGGCAACCGGAATATTGTGCACATCGCAGATGCGCAGCAGGTTCATCTCGTTGGGCTCCGAGGGCTTAGCGCTGATGGGGTCACGGAAGAAAAGCAGCATGTCCACTTCGTCGCAGGCGATGCGGGCAACGATCTGCTGGTCACCGCCGTGGCCGCCCGGCAAAAAGCGCTGTACGTTCAGGCCGGTGGCTTCGGCCACAAGCCGCCCCGTGGTACCCGTGGCGATCAGCCTGTGCTCGCTCAGAATCTGCCGATAGGCAATGCAGAACTGAACCATCAGTTCTTTCTTTGTATCATGTGCAACAAGGGCAATCGTCATAAGGAATCCCCCACTTTCTATAAGTTACAGCATAGCATGGCTATGCGTTTTTTGTCAAAAACAGGTCAGCGGAATGCGCTCGCCCAAAATGCGGCCCGCAAGGGCGTGCCCGGCAATGGCGGCGGGGCAGTCCTGCGGCAGGGCGGTGCCTGCGGCACCGGCGCGCTGCAAGGTGCGGCTTTCCGGGATAGCGGCAATCAGCTGCAAACCAACGGTGTCAATGCACTCGTCCAGGTCAAACACCGCAGCATCCTTGCCAAAACTGGAACGGGACACACGGTTCATCACCAGCCGCACGGCGCTGGCGGGGCGGCCGTTCTGTAACAGGGCATCCGCCACAATGCGCCCATCCCGCAGGGCGACCGGGTCCGGCGTTAAAACAACCAGTGCGCGGTCCGCCAAGCGGTTGGCGGCGGTAAACGGTGCGCCCATGCCCGCTGCAGTATCCAGCAGGATATAATCAAAATATTCCCGCATGGCCAAAATCAGCCCGGCCAGCGGTGCTGCGCGGACCTCACCGCCCTCATAGGGGGCGCTGATGACCGACAGCCCAGGGTACAAGGGGCTGGGCACAATAGCTTTGCTGCCATCACACCGACCGCACAGAACATCCTCGATATCGTAAACCGTCTTGCCGTATACCCCGGCAATCATGTCCACACTGCGCAACCCGGAGTCCAACTCGATCAGCAGGACGCGGCGGCCCCAGGCACCCAGCTGGGCACCCAGCAGGACCGATACGGTGCTTTTGCCCGTGCCGCCCTTGCCGGAGCAGATCATAATGGTTTGCGCGTTCATATGGTGGAAGTCCTCGCTCTCTTGTAGGTGTTGCCCTACAAAAGAGAAAACACCCCTTTTATTATTCTATCACAAAGAATACAGCGAAACAACTGCTTTAACTATGGAAAATTGCTGAAATTTGTGCATCGGTTGCCGACAGTTCCTACAAACCCATAAGTTTAATGGAAGCCCCCGCAGCCGCACAAACACAAATATATACTATTATAAAGGAAAAGCAGGGGACAGTGCAAGTAGTTTTGAAAAGTCATACTTTTGACTTTTACAGAAACAGTTGTCCGCCGATGAACGGCTGTTATAGAATGCAAACGTTTGAGCAGTTACAGCGGGTGCGGTTGGTTCCACACACGGCGCAGGCGGGCAAGGGCGTGCTTTTCCAGCCGAGATACATAGCTGCGGCTGATGCCGAACTGTGCGGCGATCTGCTGCTGCGTCTGCGGGACGGCGCCATTCAGGCCGTACCGCAGGGTCAAGATCTGCTGCTCGCGCTCCGGCAGGGCGGTAACCAGCTGGTGCAGCTGAGCGGCGGCATCCCGCAGTTCGCAGTCTTCTTCCATTGTGGCCAGGTCGGGCAGAACATCCGCCAGGGTCAGCATGCCGCTGTCCGCGCCGGTTTCCAGCGGCTCCTGCAAAGAAACGGTGCCTGCTTCGCGCCGGATGTGGCGCAGCTGCATCCGCAGCTCGTTTTCAATGCAGCGACTGGCGTAACTGGCAAAGCGGGTGGTGCGGGCGCAGTCATAGGTATCCACTGCTTTGATCAGGCCGATGGTGCCGATGCTGATAAAATCATCCTGCCCGCCGGAAACGGTATAATACTTTTTTACAATATGTGCCACCAGCCGCAGGTTGTGACAGATCAGCGTTTCGCGCGCGGCGGCATCCCCGGCGCGCATGGCGGCGAAGGCGGCTTGTTCCTCCTTGGCGGAAAGCGGCTTGGGAAAGCTGCCGGTTTCCAGCCGGAGGGCCAGGTAGAGCAGATGCGAAGCAGCCGATTGCAAAAAAAGCCATAAAATCCCGATCATATGAGTTCACCCCTGCACCATGGGTATGCGGGCGGCGGGAAAAAGATGACGCGGGATTTTGGGGGCGGGAGAAATGTGGTAGAAATGTGGTAATATTAAGATGATAAGTAATGATGGGGCGAGGGGGCTTGACACAATGTGCGCCCCCTACGGCAAAAATTATATTGCGCATGATGACATCCCACCGGAGGTACAGGCGGCATTTGAACGGCTGCAAGCGGTTTATGGCACCCAGACCCGCGCGGCCAACCCGCTGTATGCCGGCAAATAACCGTTGAACATTCTTGCTGATTGTTGTATAATATTGAACATTCTGGATTGAAACGTGCAACATATGGCACGGGCACAGAGGGAAAGGAAAACAGAATGGAAGTTACAACAAAAAAGCAGAACAGAAGAAAGATTGTCATTGGCGTGTTGATTGCCGTGGTGGTGCTGGTGGCGGCGGTCATTGCGTTTGCCAGCAGCTACCTGGTCAATTATGCCATTGGGCGCAGCGGGGACGGCGGTGACCGTGAGGTGGCGCTGGATGTGGAAGCCCCCACGGATGGCGTGGAACAGTTGATTGCCGAAAACCGCGCCGTACAAAAGCAGGCCAATGAGGAATTTTTGCAGCAGAATCCCGGCCAGACGGTGCAGATCACGGCAGCGGACGGCCTGCGGCTGAACGGCGTGTATTACCCCAATGCGGGCAGCCACCTGTGGGTGATTGCCCTGCACGGCTACCGCGGCAGCCATACCGGCGTGACCAACCTGGCCCAGCACTACTACGATGCAGGCTACCAGGTGCTGACCCCTGATCTGCGCGCCTGCGGCGATAGTGAGGGCGATTATGTCGGCATGGGCTGGCTGGACCGCAAGGATGTGCTGCAATGGATCGACTGGGTGCTGGCGCAGGACAGCGAAGCTGAAATTGTGCTGCACGGTGTTTCCATGGGTGCCGCCACCACCATGATGACAGCAGGGGAGGACACCCCGGAACAGGTAAAAGTGTTTGTGGAGGACTGCGGCTACACCAGCGTGTGGGATATTTTTTCCAGTGAGCTGAAACTGCGGTTCGGCCTGCCGGAGTTCCCAATTCTGTATACCGCCAGCGCCACGGCAAGAGCCAAAGCGGGTTATGGCTTTAAGGAAGCATCCGCCCTGCAGCAGGTGCAGAACTGTGAAAAGCCGATGCTGTTCATCCACGGCACCGCGGATGATTTTATCCCCTATGAGATGATGGGTACCCTGTATAACGCCAAACCCGGCACCAACAAGGCCACTCTGACCGCCGAGGGCGCAGGCCACGGCGAGGCGATGGATGTTCTGGGTGATACCTATTGGAATACCGTGTTTGACTTTGAAGGCCAGTACATGGCCGGCTGAGCGTTTGCCAAAACAAAGAATAACATAGGGCAATACCGCACAATTCCCGCCTTACGGCTTAAGCACCGCTTCGGCGGCTGCGGCACGGCATCTGCATTGCTGATTCCTAATTAACTCCCGCTTCCACAAAAAATTATGACAAAATCTTCCTCTCCCTCTCGTTTGGATGCCTTTTTTGGCAACCCGGCGGCTGCGGTGGGCATGGCGGTGGTGTGCAATGTGCTGTGGGGGTCGGCGTTTCCGTTTATCAAAATGGGGTACCGGCTGTTTGCTATTGACGCCACCGATACCGCTTCCATCATGTGCTTTGCCGGTGTCCGCTTTATGCTCAGCGCGCTGCTGGTGTATGCCGGGGGCGCGGCGCTGCGGCGCGGGCCGCTGCCCATGCCAAAGGGCAAAAATCTGCTTTCCTGCTGCGGGCTGGGCCTGTGGCAGACTGCTGCACAGTATACCTTTTATTATTCCGCCGTTGCCCTGCTGACCGGGGCTATGGGCGGCATTCTGAACAGCACCCAGAGCTTTATGGGGGTTATCCTGGCACACTTTTTGTACGGCAAAGCCGACCGCATGACGCCGCGCAAAGCTATTGGCTGTGCGCTGGGGTTCAGCGGTGTGCTGGTGGCAACTCTTGGCAACCACGGCAGCGGCAGCCCGGCGGGCGTTGCCTATATGCTGATCGCTTCGGTGATTTTTGCACTGGCCGGGCCGTGGAACAAAGCCGTGACCCAAAAGGTGGATTCGTTCACCGTCTCCTGCCTGAACCTTGGGGTCGGCGGTGCGGCGCTGCTGGTCATCGGCCTTGTTCTGGGCGGCAGCCTGCACCCGCAAAGCTTTGGCGCTGTGCCGGTGCTGCTTTTCCTGGCATTTATCTCCGGTGCCGGTTATGTGATCTGGGCACTGCTGATGAAAAACAACCCTGTTTCCCGCATTGCCGTGTTCGGCCTGATCATTCCGATCATGAACGTTCTGCTCTCCGCCATCCTGAACGGCGAGCCCCTGTTCGAATGGCAATACCTCGCCGCCCTTGTGCTGGTGTGCGGGGGGATCTATTTGGTTAATAGGCCGAATGGAAAGTTAGAAAGTAGGAGTTAGGAGTTGGTTTAGGTGGCAGCAGAGCAGACGGTACGGGCAAAAAGCAAAGATTTTGCCGTTCGCATCATTCACTTGTATGAGTTCTTTACACAGGAATAGAAAGAATATGTGCTGGCAAAGCAGGTTTTACGCAGCGGCACCAGCATTGGGGCCAATGTTGTGGAAGCAGGCTGTGCCATCAGCCGGAAAGAGTTCCTGGCCAAGAACTATATCGCATTCAAAGAATGTGCAGAGACATTGTACTGGCTTGAATTGCTGTATGAAACCGGATATCTTTCACAGGCAGATTATTCTTCCATCGAAAAAGACTGCCAGGAGTTAAAGCGGATGCTTTCGTCCATCACGAAAACAACGCAGCTGACCTTATAAGTGGCCCAATAACTCCTAACTCCTCCCTCCTAATTCCTAACTGTAAAGGAACTTTACGCTATGACCAACATCTTCGATACCCACGCGCATTATTCGTCCCGGCAGTTTGATGCGGACCGGGATGCGGTGATGCGGGCGCTGGGGGAAGGCGGCGTGGTGGGCGTGCTGGAATGTGCAACGCATTCCGGCGATGCCGCTGCGGTGCTGGAACTGGCCCACAAATATCCTTTTGTACATGCCGCGCTGGGCATCCACCCCGAAAGCCTTGGCGAGGAGGATGCCGCCACTGTGGCCACTTACCACGGGGACTGGCGGGCCGAGCTTGCCGCCATGCGCCCCCTGTTTGATGACCCCGCTGTGATCGCGGTGGGGGAAATCGGGCTGGACCACCATTGGCCGCTGCCAGCGCAGGAACAGTACGACCTGTTTGAAGCGCAGCTGCAGCTGGCGCAGGAGCTGGACCTGCCGGTCTCGGTGCATGACCGCGAAGCCCACGCCGAAATGTATGAGCTGCTGCGCCAGTACCGCCCCCGCGGGGTGCTGCACTGTTACAGCGGCAGCGCTGAGGACGCCGCCTGGCTGACGGCGCAGGGCATGGCCCTTGGATTTGGCGGCGCTGTGACTTATAAAGGAGCCAAGCGCGCGGCCAAGGTGCTGGCCATGGTGCCGCACGAACTGGCTGTGCTGGAAACCGACTGCCCCTATATGTCCCCCGAACCGGTGCGCGGCACCCGCAACGACAGCCGGAACATTGCCCATGTGGCAGCCAAGATCGGTGAGATCTGGCAGATGGATGCCCAGAGCGTCCTGGATTTGACCGCTGAAAATGCAAAGCGCATCTTCAATCAATAAGGCAGCGCTGCACCAAGCTGTGCAGCCTTTGCCGCAAACAATTTATCTGGAGGAATCACCATGAAAGCACGCATTCCCAAACACCGCGAATTTATCATCGACTTCCCGAAAGAGGTTTCTCAGGAAAAGGCAGACGAAGGCTGGGAGAAGCTGACCGCCCTGCTGGAAGATTACAAGAAGGCCCATAACGGCCAGAGCGTTTACTCCCCGACCTTCATCGAGGACCTGGAGCCCGCCGTGAAGGAACTGCAGGCAGAGTACGGCTTTACCTACACCGTTGAAACTGCAAAATAATTGCTGAACCCGCTGCGGTCCTTGCTGAATGCGAGGATCGCATTTTTGTTATAGAATTTATGGCAGGAAATCGTATTCTTCCTTATGGTTTCTACACAATTCAGCCGTAAACTGAATGTGTAGCAAACATAAGGAGGATGATGAGATGCTGCAAACAAAACACAAAGGTCTGTCCGGCACGGCGCTCAAAACCATTGCGCTGGTACTGATGCTGATGGATCATATCCACTACTTTTTTGAGTTTACCGGATGCATCCCGGAATGGTTCAGCATGCTGGCGCGCCTGTCGGCACCGCTGTTTTTGTTCTGCACGGTGGAAGGCTTTGCCCATACGCATGACCGCAAGCGGTATTTCTTCCGTATCTGGTGCATCGGTGCGGGCATGGCGGCGGTGCAATTTTTCATGATCTATGCCAAGGCGTTCCGCCGCGGGGATGGCTTTTACCCGCAGAACGCGATCTTCCAGGATTTTGTTCTGCTCTGTGTGATCTGGCAGGGCATCGACTGGGTGCGCGCCAAAAAGTATGGGAAGGGCATTGCCGCTATCGTGGCAGTGGTCGGCTGGCCGTACCTGTTTGCTGCAGTGCTGGGAATGTTCCCGCAGCTTATGCAGAGGCCGATTGTCAGCGCCGTGCTGGCGTTTGTCATCACCAGCCCGGTGCCCATGTGGACCAGCATCACGGACGGTGGTTGGGGCTACCTGGTTAGCGGCGTGCTGCTGTATCTGCTGCGGAACCACCGCAAAGCACAGGTAGCTGTGTGGGCACTGAACAGCTTTTTGTGGGATTTTGTGCTGGTGTACCTGCAGCTGCGCGGTCAGCCGGGGTTTGAACTTTCCCAGATGTTTACCACCTATTACGAATGGTTTGGCGTGGCCGCCGCGGTGCTGATGCTGGCTTACAACGGTATGCGCGGCAGCGGGCACAAACAGCTGTTTTACTGGTTCTACCCGGCCCATGTCTACCTGCTGTATGGGGTGTCCTGCCTGGTGTATCGCCTGATTGCATAAAAAGGAGGAAGATGTTATGGCGCATATTCTTGCGGTTGATGATGACCCAGATCTTTGCACACTGCTGAAAACGGCACTGGAACGGGACGGCCACGCGGTAGAAATCCGCACATCCGGCGTGACCGTGACGGAAAGCCTGTGCCGCTGGGCGGACTGCATCCTGCTGGATGTGATGATGCCCGGCGAGGATGGCTTTGCCACCTGCCGCCGCATCCGCGCCATAACGCAGGCACCGATTTTATTTTTGACTGCCCGCACCGATGAACAGTCGGTTCTGACCGGCCTTGGCATTGGGGCGGACGATTACCTGACCAAGCCGTTCCGCGTGGCGGAGCTGCGCGCCCGCGTGGCCGCCCACCTGCGGCGGCAGAACCGCGCCCCCGCCAGCCGCATGGTGCGCGGCGGAATCGGGTTCGACCTGGCGGCCAAAACCGCGATGGTGGGGGAGCAACCGCTGCCATTCACCCGGTCGGAATACGCAATCAGCGAGTATCTGGCCCTGCACGCGGGGCAGACGTTCAGCAAAGAACAGATATATGAAGCTGTTTTTGGCTATGATGGCACAGCGGACGATACGGCAGTGACCCAGCACATTAAAAATATCCGCGCCAAACTGCGCACAGCGGGCGTTGCCGCGCCGGAAACCGTACTGAAAACAATATGGGGAGTGGGCTACCAATGGAAAAGCGAAACCTGACCCCGCTGCGCAATGTGCTGGTGCGCTACCTTGTGGTGTGCGGCGGTGGAAGCCTTGTGATCCTGCTGGTGTGGTGGGGGCTGTTTATGTCGCTTATACGCAATGGGTTTTTGCTGCCTCCCGTTACCGGGGCGCAGGTGTGCAGCGAAGCACGGGATTACGCCGCAACCGCCACCGTTGAAACCTTTGACCCCAACGCCATTGACCCGCTGTGCCGCTATGCCATCTTACAGGCCGGGACAGCGCATGTGCTGCAAACCAACATGACAGCCAGCCAGCTGAAAAAAGCGAGGAACATATTAGCGGGCGGCAGGCAGGGGGTGATGGCATCATACCAATACGTGGTGGATATGGCGGATGGCGCACGCTGCATTTTGCAGTATGATTATTCGGTGCCCTATGCGGACCCGGCGCTGCGGGAAGTCCTGCCGGATTTCCAGACCATGTATATTCTGCTGCTGATTTTGCTGGAGGTGATATGGCTGGCGCTGTGTACCCACCGCACGGTGAAGGTGCTGACGGGGGAGACCCGCAAGCTGACCAAAGCTTCCGCGGCAATCGCCGCCCAGCGCCCGGAAGAAATCGAGGTTTCCGGCGCTAAGGTGAGGGAGTTCGCCGAAACGTTGCGGGCTATGCAGACAATGGGCAGCCAACTGACAGCCAGCCTGCAAAGCCAGTGGAAGCTGGAACAGCAGCGCGCCGAGCAGACCGCCGCCCTGGCCCACGACCTGAAAACCCCGCTGGCGATCATAACCGGCAACGCCGACCTGCTGGCGGAGGATGAGAACCTGACTGAAGCCCAGAAAGCCCAGATTGCCGCCATGCAGCGCGCCGCGGAAAAAGCGGACCGCTACCTGCAAACCCTGCGTGCCGTCAACACCGCCGAAACCAGCCCGCAGGAGCCGATGCAGCGGGTGCAGGTGCAGGAAATTCTGACACGGTGCGCTAATGATGCCAAATTGTTGTGCGATAATAAAAATATACAATTTGTACTAAACAACGCAATGGAAAACGCCCGAACCATCCCCGCACAAAGGCAGGCACTGGGCCGGGCACTGGATAATATTTTAGAAAACGCCGTTCGCTTTACCCCCGCTGGCGGAACCATCACGCTGGATGCTGTGGAAGAGGGACAGGAAATTGTTTTCACTGTAACGGATACCGGGCCGGGGTTCAGCCCGGAAGCCCTGCAGAAAGCGGGCCGGGAACTCTTCACCACCGATGCCGCCCGCGGCCAGCACTGGGGCCTTGGCCTTGCTGCCGCCCGCCGCACCGCCCAAACCCATAACGGCACCCTAACCGTAAGCAACGGGGAGAACGGGGGAGGAAAAGTGGAATTGAGAGTTAGAAGGTAGGAGTGAGGAGTTTTTTGGGTCGCAGATACCGTACTTATTTTCTCGTCTCGGTCCAGTACTCTCCCATGCTTGCTCCCGGCTGGCCGGTGCATTCATTGGAGAGATAATGGGTCAGGGCATCGTCGGCGGGGGTCCAGGCGCGTGCGGTGGGTTCATCGGGGTATTCCACTTCGGCATACATAAAATGGCTGGGCAGCCCGGCGTCCACATCGTTCACTTCCAGCTTCAGGCCGTTCTTCAGGGCATAGGTGCGGCGCTCCTTAGCAATCAGCGGTTTGCCGATCAGGCGTTCCAGCTTTTCAAACAGCTCCGGCGTGATCTCGGTTTCAATCTCTTCCCGCATCAGGCCGGTTTTGTCCGGTGCGCCCTTAAAGCAGAGCACCAGCGCGGTGCGGCCGCCCTGCAATGCTTCGCGCCGGATGCGCACTGTGGGGCGCACGCTGATGTACCCTTGGTCCATGCGGTAAGTTTCCAGCAGGGGAAGCCCCTGGGGCCAGCCCTGCACCATCCATTTGCGTTCAATTTCCATGGTGTTCACCTTACTCTTTCCTGATTTCTACCCGGAATGTCGTGCCATCCTGCCCGGATTCCGCCCGGATAGCGGCGTGGTGTGCCTGGCAGATGCTTTGTGCAATCGCCAGCCCCAGCCCGGTTCCGCTGCCGGTGTGGGATGGGTCCGCGCGGTAAAAGCGCTCAAAAATATGGGGCAGCCGGTCCGGTGGGATGGGCGTGCCGGTGTTGTGCACCGTCAAAACCGCCTGGCTGCCCGCTGCGGCCAGCCGCAGGGTCACGGCGCCGCCGGTGCCCGCGTACTTGATGGCATTATCCAGCAGGATCACCGCCAAGCGATGCAGGGAGGCGGCATCCCCCTGCACGGTCTGGCCGGGGTTCGTCCGCTACAATCAGGATATTCACCGGCAAATCTCCTTCGGCTTTCTTCAATTTATAGATACAGTATACCACAATTAGCTGAAAATAGGCTGAAAAAATGCGGCAGGTTTTGCGCCTGCCGCATTTGCGTTACTCTTCTTCCAGGATCTCTGCGGCAACCTCTGCACGGTCGCGGCGGGTATCCATGGCGGTCTTTTCAATCATGCGGTGGGCTTCCGCTTCGCTCATGCCCTTGTGCTCGATCAGATAGCACTTGGCACGGTCCACCAGCCGGATCTGGGCAATCTTATCCCGCAGTTTGTCGTTTTCCTGCCGCAGATAATCCAGGCGGCGGCAGCAGGCGGCGGCCATCTGAACGGCCTGGCGGAACTGCACCCCGGTAAAGGGCTTTGCCAACACCAACACACCGTGCTGCTGCAATTTATCGGAAATCTGGTCTGCGGTGCCCGCCTTGGCAAGCAGAATGACACCGGCGTTTGATTTTTCTACCGCATAGGTCGAAAGTTCGTGGCCAAACTCGTCCGGCAGGGGGGTGTTGATGATCACGACCTCGAAATCAATATCCCCCATGCGGCGGCGGGCTTCGCCGCCGCTGGCCACAATGGTGGGGCGCAGGTAACCCAGCTCCGCTACATGCTTTGCCAGGTATTCATTTGCGTTGTTCCCCGCAGAGGCAATCAAAGCTGAAGGCACAAACACATCACCGCCCATCTGTTAAATTACAAAATCTGCCCTGCTTTGGGAACCATCAAATCTTCAAAAAGCAGTTTTCACGCTCCCATGCCTGGGGGTCGGGGGCACTTTCGTAACCATGGCACAACTGGGTCTGGTATTCAAAGTATTTGTTCATCAGCGGCACAGGCAGCTCTTTGGCGATAAAGTCACTCTGTGCGGCAATGGTGATGGCTTCGCGCAGACTTTCGGGCAGGCTTTCCAGCCCTTCGGCGGCGCTCTTGTGGAACAGATTGCGGTTGACCGGAGCGGGCAGCGGCATCTTTTTTTCAATGCCGTCGAGCCCGGCGGCCAGAATCAGGCCAATGACCAGATATGGGTTGCAGGAGGGATCGGGGCTGCGCAGCTCCAGGCGGCAGAATTCGCCGGTGGCGGAAGGCAGGCGTACCAGCTGGCTGCGGTTCTGGCGGCTCCAGCTCACATACTTGGGGGCTTCGCAGCTGCCAAACCGTGTGTAAGAGTTGGGAATCGGGTTGCAGAAGCAGGTCAGCTCCCGCGCGTGGGCAAGGATACCGGCAATAAAATGTCCGGCCTCGCTGTCGGGGGCAATGTCGCCCTGGAACAGGTTTTTGCCATCCCGGTGGATGGAAACATTCACATGCATGCCGCTGCCGGCCTGGTCCTGCATGGGCTTGGGCATAAAGCTGGCAAACAGGCCGTTGCGGTCCGCAATAGCTTTGACGGTGCTTTTGAAGGTGTTCAGGTTATCGGCCGATTTGAGCGCGGTGGAATACATAAAGTCCACTTCGTTCTGGCCAAAGCCGCTTTCGTGGTGGCTGTGCTGGGGGCGCAGGCCCATATCCTCCATGGCAAAGCAGATCTCGCGGCGGATGTTCTCGGCCTTGTCCAAAGGGGCAATGTCAAAGTAGCCACCGTGGTCCATCGGGATGCGGGTGGGGTTGCCGTGCTCGTCGGTCTGGAACAGATAGAACTCACATTCGCAGCCTACATCGCAGCGCAGGCCTATGGCCTTGGCGCGCTTGACCACCGATTGCAGGTACCCGCGGCTGTTGCCGGCAAAGGGGCGGCCATTGGGCAGGGTGATATCGCAGTACATGCGCATCACGCGGCCCTCGGTGGGGCGCCAGGGCAGAATGGTCATTGTGTCCGGGTCCGGCCAAAGCACAAGGTCGCTCTCCTCAGTGTTCATAAACCCGGCAATGGAGCTGCCGTCAAAGCAGACACCCTGCTCGAAGGCATAGGGAAGGTCCCCGGCAAAGACAGAGATGTTTTTTTGATTGCCGAAAATATCGCAGAACGCCAGACGTACAAATTTTACGTCGTTATCTTCGACATAGTTCAGGATATCCTGTGCAGTATGCTTCATGGTGGAATCCTCCAAATTTAGGCTGCAGATTTGGCAGAGAGGGGGGAGAAGTTAGGAGGTAGGAGTGAGGAGTTGATGCAATTAGGAATTAGCAATTAGAAATTCCGTAGGGGCGCACATTGTGCGCCCGTTGCCTTGCGGCGAATGATGTGGCGCGGCCCGTCCGCGGGACGATGCAAGCATCGTCCCCTACAAATATTGGCAGCGTTTATAGCAACCGGCAGGGTCTCTCCCCGGCGCGATGAGGGCATCGTGCCCTACAGATCAAACCGCCGGGCCTGGCCCTTACCGCAAAATTCCTAATTACTCATTTCTATTTCTAATTCTCCCATCCAACTCCTCACTCCTACCCCCTAACTCACTTCATGAGCATTTCCGCTGCCTTCGCCAGCTCCGCGTTCACCGCATCGGCTTCCGCTTCGCTCTTGCCCACGGCGGACAGATACACTTTGATTTTCGGCTCGGTGCCGGAGGGGCGCACCATCAGCTTGTGGCCGCCCGCCAGGTGGTATTCCAGCACGTTGGCGCGGGGCAGGCCGGTGCCATCGGTATCATAATCCGCAACACGCTCCACCGCATAGCCCGCAATCTCTTTGGGCGGGTCGGCGCGCAGAGCCTTCATCAGGTTCTGCATGGTGTACATGCCGGTTTCGCCCTCAAAGGCAAAGCTGCACAGGGCGTTGCGGTAATAGCCAAACTCTTTGTACAGCGCTTCAATGGCATCCAGCAGCGTCATGCCCTGCTGGGCATACCAGGCGGCGGCTTCACACACCAGCAGCGTGGCGTTCACGGCATCCTTATCCCGCACATGTCCGCCGGACAGGTAACCATAGCTCTCCTCAAAGCCAAAGATATAGCGTTCCACACGGCCCTCTGCTTCCAGCTTGCCGATCTGCTCGCCGATGAACTTAAAGCCCGTCAGGGTGCGGCGCAGCTCCACGCCGTACTTTTTGGCAACCGGCGTTGCCATATCGGTGGAAACAATGGTGGTCACGGCCACGGGATCCTTGGGCATGGTGCCGCGGGCCAGGCGTGTGCGGCAGATATAATCCAGCAGGATAATGCCCATCTCGTTGCCGGTGATCAGCCGGTAGCCGCCCTTGCCGTCCGGCACAGCGGTGCCGCAGCGGTCACAGTCGGGGTCGGTGCCAAGCAGTAGATCCGGGTGTACTTTATCGCACAGTTCCAAGCCCTTCTGCATGGCTTCGCGGATTTCCGGGTTGGGATACGGGCAGGTGGGGAAATTCCCATCCGGTGTTTCCTGCTCCGGCACCACCGTCACATGGGTCACCCCCAGCTTGGCCAGCAGTTTTTTTACGCACTCCAGGCCGGTGCCGTTCAGCGGGGTGTACACCAGCTTGAGCTGCTCAATGCCGGTGCCATCGCCAACGCGCTGGTCATATACAGCCTGTACAAAATCATCCAGGCATTTGTCGTCAATGCTCACAATGCGGCCTGCCTGCACACCGGCTTCATAATCCACCAGCTTTACGCCGTCAAAGCAGTCCACTTTTTCGATTGCAGCCAGAATTTTATCTGCCACTTCCAGCGTGATCTGGCAGCCATCGGCGCCATACACTTTATAGCCGTTGTACTTGGCCGGGTTGTGGCTGGCTGTAATGCAGACGCCTGCCCCGCAGCCCAGGTAACGCACCGCCCAGGAAAGTACGGGCGTGGGCTCCAGCCGCGGGTACACGCAGGCGGTAATGCCGTTTGCCGCCAGCACGCGGGCAGCTTCGCGGGTGAACAGTTCGCCGTTATTGCGGCTGTCATGCGCAATGGCGATCTTTTTGGGCAGGTCGGTCGCGTTCAGGTAATCGGCCAGGCCCTGGGTGGCCTTGCGCACCGTGTACAGGTTCATGCGGTTGGTGCCCGCCCCCAGCACACCGCGCAGGCCGCCGGTGCCAAATTCCAGGTCACGGTAAAAACGGTCCGTGATAGCAGCATCATCCCCGGCAATGCCGTGCAGTTCTTCCGCCACTGCGGTATCCAGTTCCGGCTGGGCCAGCCAACGGTCATACAGTTCTTTCGCTGTATTCATAACAGCACCTTCTTCCTCAAAGTCAGTTTCAGGAAGTGTTCGTTATTTATCAAACATTTACACAGCCTTTATTATAGCAGATACTTGGCCGCAAAAAAAGCCGCGGCGGGTAAAAATTTTACCAGCCGCGGAAATTATACATTTTGTATTTTTCTTTCGTTTACACCGTATCGCGCAGCACACCGGCGTGTTCCAGCCCCACCATCACCACGGGGATCAGCACCAGCTGCAACACAATGCCCGGCAGCGCGGTGGCAAATGCACCGGCAATGAACATCTGCATGGTAAAGCCATTGCCGCCAAGGCCCAGCAGCACGGTTTGTGCCACGCCCCACACAGCGCGCCCGGCCAGCATGGCGGGCACCAGCGCCATATAAACGCCCGCCACGCCGCGCTTGTTCAGCTTGGCATACAGCAGGCCGATCACCGCGCCATAGGCAGCCAGCTCAAACGCCATGCTAATGCCGGTGGGGTACAGCACCGGCATGCCAAACAGCAGCCCGCGCAGCAGCGGCATTACCGCGCCAACGGCCAGGCCATACGGCCAGCCGCATACCATGCCGCACAGCAGCACGGGAATGTGCATCGGCAGCAGCATTTTGCCGATCTGCGGGATCTGCCCGGTGATAAGTGGCAGCACCAGGCCCAGGGCCAAAAACAGGGCGGAAAGGGTCAGCTTACGGGTGGATGTTTTCATGATTCAAACTCCTCACATTCTATTTTTTTATTTGATTCCACAGTTTGACAGCAGCAGAACACCATGATACGATGATGGTAAAACAGAGATAAGGAAAGAGGGTTTCTTTTATGGAAATTCTTGTGATTGACGGACAGGGCGGCGGGCTGGGCCGCCAGCTGGTTGCCGCCGTTAAAAAGGCCGTTCCGCAGGCGGTGGTAACGGCCATTGGCACCAACAGCGCGGCCACTTCCACCATGCTGAAAGCCGGGGCTGACCGCGCCGCCACCGGCGAGAACGCCGTGGTGGTGGGCTGCCGCCGGGCGGATGTCATTTTGGGGCCCATCGGCATTGTGATGGCTGACGCCCTGCTGGGCGAAATCACCCCCGCCATGGCGCAGGCCGTAGCCCAAAGCGATGCCCGCCGCATCCTGATCCCCGCCAACCGGTGCGATACCCTGGTGGTTGGGGTGAGCGCCCCCATCGGCACCCTGGTGGAGCAGGCCGCCGCGGCCGTGCTGGACGGCTGCCGGAACTAAAGCGTATCGAAAAACCGCATAAAAATCCACAAAAACAAAATGCAGAAAATATCCCGTCCCCCTGCTGGGGAACACGATACCTTCTGCATATCTATCATCAAAGCAATATCAAGTTGTCATCTGCTATACGGTGCAGCATGCACCAGGATGTTGGGCGCTTCTGCGCCGCAGGGCCGGCTTCCTGCCGGTCGATTGATATTATTATAGTATAAGGCGGCGTGCTGCGTCAAGCCCACCACCGGAGGAACTGCCATGAAACTGATGATTGCATCCGACCTGCACGGTTCGGCTTTTTATTGCAGGCAGCTGCTTGCCGCCATGGAGCGCGAGCAGCCGGACAAGCTGTTGCTGCTGGGGGATATTCTATACCACGGTCCCCGCAACGACCTGCCGGAGGGCTATGCCCCCAAAGAGGTAATTGCCATGCTGAATCCCCTGCGGGAGCGGCTGTTGTGCGTGCGCGGCAACTGCGATACCGAGGTGGACCAGATGGTGCTGGACTTCCCGATTTTGGCCGACTATGCCCTGCTGTATGCCGGTTCCCGCACAGTGTTTGCCATCCACGGCCACCATTACAACACGGCCTGCCCGCCGCCGCTTGCCAAGGGGGATATTTTGCTGCACGGCCACACTCATGTGCCCGCCTGGCAGGAATTTGGCAGCGGCAATTTGTATCTGAACCCTGGTTCCGTTGCCATCCCGAAGGAAAACAGCGTCCATTCCTATATGATGCTGACCGATTCCGGCTTTGCCTGGAAAGATCTTGAAGGCAGCATATACCATACACTCGCATTGGATTGCCCAAACTGCGGTTGAATCAATCGCTTGTGCGGTGTAAAATAAAGTAGGGTGGGATTCTTTTGTCCCACGCGCCAACAACCATACAGATTTCATCATATAAAGATAAAAGGATGGTTCTATCCCATGCAAATTGAACAGCTTTTTGATTTTCTGCACCGGTCAGTGTCGCCGTTCCACGCGGTACACACTGCAGCCCAGCTGCTGGATGCCGCCGGTTACACCCGCCTGGAGGAAGCCGAATACTGGAATTTGGAACCGGAACACGGTTATTATGTGACCCGCAACGAAAGTTCCATCATTGCCTGGCGAGTGCCTGCCCACGCCATTGGCGGCTGGCGCATTGCTGCCAGCCATTCCGACTCCCCCACCTGGCGCATCAAGAACACCAATGTGAACGCTGCGGGCTGCATCAAGCTGAACGTGGAAGGCTACGGCGGAATGATTATGTCCACCTGGCTGGACCGTCCGCTCTCCGCCGCCGGGCGTGTGCTGGTGCGGGATGAAGCCGCCGGTACGCTGGAAAGCCGCCTGGTGGACCTGGACCGTGATCTGCTGGTCATCCCATCGCTGGCCATCCACATGGACCGCACGCTGAACAGCGGCCACGCCTTTAACCCCCAGGTGGACATGCAGCCCCTATACGGGCTGGAGGGTTCCAAGCCCTTCCCCGCCCTGCTGGCTGAGGCCGCCGGTGTGAAAGAAGAGGACATTGTGGACTTTGACCTTTCGCTTTACACCCGCCAGGCACCCACCCGCATTGGGCCGGACGGCGAGCTGTTCATGGCCCCCCGCATTGACGACCTGGAGTGCGCCGCCACCACCCTGTACGGCTTTTTGGACGCCGCCCCTGAGACCGACAGCGCTTGCGCCCCGGTCTGGGCGATGTTTGATAACGAAGAAGTGGGCAGCAGCACCCGCCAGGGCGCAGACAGCAGCTTTTTGCGCGATGTGCTCGACCGCATCCTGAATGCGATCCCCCACAGTGCCCAGGCACAGGCCCAGGCATTTGCCAACAGCTTTGTGCTCAGCGCCGATAATGCCCACGCCGTTCACCCCAATTTTGCTGATAAGGCTGACCCCTGCAACAAAGTCATTTTGGGCAAGGGTGTTGTGGTCAAAGTCAATGCCAGCCAGAAATACACCACCAGCGGCCTGACCGGCGCGATTTTTAAAGAGATCTGCCGCAAGAACAACGTTCCTGTGCAGGTGTTTGCCAACCGTGCCGACCTGCCGGGCGGCAGCACACTGGGCAACCTGCAAAGCCATACCGTGCCGGTTCCCATGGTAGATATTGGCCTGGCCCAGCTGGCCATGCACAGTGCGGTGGAAACCGCCGCGGTGGCCGATGCTGACGCCATGGTGCGGGCCGTTGCCGGGTTCTACCGCGTCCACCTGCGCAGCCTGGGCGATGCCCGCTATACGCTGGAATGAGCAGCACAGTCGGGCGCTATGCGCCAAGCCCCAGCGGGCGGATGCACCTGGGCAACCTGTGCTGCTGCCTGCTGGCGTGGCTTTCGGCCAAAAGCAGCGGCGGCAAGGTTGTGCTGCGCATTGAGGATCTGGATGCCGTGCGCTGCCCGCGCGAATTTGCTGATCTGCTGGAAGCCGACCTTGCCTGGCTCGGCCTTGCCGCAGATGAAGGCGGCAGCAAGGGCGGCCCTCGCGGCCCCTATTACCAGAGCGAGCGCAGCGCTATCTATGAAGAATATTACCAAAAGCTGGTGCGCAAAGGGCTGGTTTACCCCTGCTTTTGCAGCCGCAGCCAGCTGCACGCCGCCGATGCCCCCCACCGCTCCGATGGGAAGGTGGTATACGCCGGGACCTGCCGGAACCTGACGCCGGAAGAGATCGTTCTGCGCACCGCCAGGCGCAAGCCAGCCTGGCGGGTGATGGTGCCGGACGAAACCATTTCCTTTGTGGACGGCCACATGGGCCCCTATGCCGAGAATCTGGCGCAGGACTGCGGGGATTTTTACCTGCGGCGGGCGGACGGTGTGTTTGCCTACCAGCTGGCCGTGGTGGTGGATGATGCCCTGATGGGCGTTACCCAGGTGGTGCGCGGGGCAGACCTTTTGTCCAGCACGCCGCGCCAGCTGTGGCTCTACCGGGAACTGGGCCTGCCCGCGCCGGAATTTTATCACATGCCGCTGCTGCTGGCCGTGGATGGGCGGCGGCTTTCCAAACGGGATGGGGACGAAAGCCTGGAGCATTTACAGGCGCGCTATACGCCGGAGCAGATCATTGGCCGTTTGGCCTATGCCTGCGGGCTGCAAAACGCCCCGGACCCCCGCACCCCTGCCGAGCTGGCCGACGGCTTCAGCTGGCAGCGCGTGCCGCAAAACGACATTATTCTGCCGGAAGGTCTGTTTTAATGGTAGGGGGTGTGCCGTCAGGCACCCCGGCCCAATCACCGGCTTTCTTCCACCAACATCTCCTGACGCTTGCAACTCTTATTTGATACGGGAGTGTTCCAATGCAAAATTTTGAACCTACCGGGGCCGCTGCCGCCATGCCGGGCAGCGCTGTTCCCCAGATCAAGCGGCGGCTGGTCATCAGTGCCTGCCTGCTGATTCCGCTTTTTTACCTTGGCCTTGGCGCTGCTTTCGGGTTGCCACTGCCGCCGTTCCTGACCGGTGATAACGCCATGTGGTGCGGCATTGTGCAGCTGGTGCTCACCGTGCCGGTCTGCTGGCTGAACCGTACCTATTTTATCAACGGCTGCAAGAGCATCCGCGCCCCCGGGCCGGATACGCTGGTGGCGCTCAGTTCCGGGGCGGCGCTGGTTTACGGCATAATCGCCATTTTTACACAGGATGCCCCGCAGGAGCTGTTCCTGCCCTCTGCCGCCGCTATTTTGATCTTTGCCGCAGCCTGCCAGCTGCTGGAAGTACGGTTTAAGGCACAAGCCATGGCCCCTCTGCACAGTCTGGCAGAGCGCATTCCCGAAACCGCCTGCGTGCTGCGCAGCCGCCAGCAGTACACCGTGCCGCTGAAGGAAGTCGCGGTGGGCGATATCTTCCTGATTCGTCCCGGCGATGTGATGCCGGTAGATGGCGTTGTCATTGAGGGCGAAACCACGGTGGATGAATCTGCCCTGACCGGTGCCGCCGCCCCCGTGGCCAAACACAAAGGCAGCACTGTTTACGCCGCCACCACCAACCAGGGCGGTGCCCTGATCTGCCGCGCCACCCGCATCGGGCCAGATTCCACCGCCGCCCAGCTGGTACATACCGTGCAGGCCACTGCCGCCGCCAAAGTGCCGTTGAGTTCCCTGGCCGATAAGGTACGCAGCGTGTTTGTGCCCGCCGTTATCGGCATTGCCTGCGTGGTGCTCATCATCTGGCTGCTGCTGGGGCAGAGCTTTGCTTTTGCGCTGGCCCGCGCCATCAGCGTGCTGGCTGTCAGCAGCCCCTGTGTGCTGGCGCTGGCAGCTTCGGCTGCCATCATGTCCGGTGCCAGCGTGGGTGCCAAGCACGGCATCGTGTTCAAAACAGCCGCCAGCCTGCAGTCCATCGGTACCCTGCACACCGCCGTGCTGGATAAAGCCGGAACCATCACCAACGGCGAGCCGGAAGTGGTCACCATTGTGGGCACCCGCAGCGTGCCCGCCAAGTTCCTGCTTGGCATGGCTGCCGGGCTGGAAAGCCAGAGCCAGGACCCGCTGGCCCGCGCCGTGATGCGCAAAGCCGCTGCGGAGAACATCAAGCTGAGTGCCGTTAAGGACGTTACCATTCTGGACGGCCAGGGCCTGACCGGCAAAATGGCCGGCAAGGTGATGGCAGGCGGCAGCGCAGAGTTTATTGCCGCCCAGTGCGAGCTGACCCCCGATTTGCAGCAGGCTGGCGAGCAGCTGGCCGCTGACGGCATTGCCCCGCTTTACTTTTCGCTCGACGGCCACGCAGCCGGTTTGATCGGCGTTGCCGATGCCGTAAAGCCCGCCAGCAAAGCCGCCCTTGACGCGCTGAAAGCCCTTGGGCTGGATGTGATCCTGTTGACAGGCGACAGCCGCACCAATGCAGACCGCGTTGCCGCTCAGGTTGGGCTGGATGACGCACACGTGGTATCCGGCCTTGCCCCCGCAGAGCTGGAAGCCGAACTGCGCCGCCTGCAAACAAACGGCCCTGCCGCCATGATAGGCAGTACTTCTGCCGCCGCGGCACTGGCCTGTGCCGATGTCGGCATTGGCATGGGAGCCGAGCCGCTGCCCGCCGCCGATGTGATGCTGCTTCGGGACGATTTGGCCGATGCCGCTGCCGCGGTGCGCATTTCCCGCGCGGTGGATGCCCGCATTGCCCAGAACACCCGCATGGCGCTGGTTTACAGCGCGCTGCTGCCGCTGCTGGCCGCCGGTGTGCTTTACCCGCTGAACTTTGTGCTGCACCCGATCGATTCCGTCATTCTTATGACGCTGTTTGTGGCGTGGCTGCTGTCCGGCACGGCCCGGCTGAACAGCTTTGACCCGAAACCCGCCAGCCAGAGCGAACCGCAGAAGGAGCCCGCAGAATGAGCGCCGCCGTGGAACGCCGCCACTGGCATTTTACCGGCAGCGTGCAGGGGGTTGGCTTCCGCTACCGTGCGCAGTATGCCGCCCAGCTGCTGGATCTGACCGGCTGGGTGGAAAACAACTGGGACGGCACAGTGGACCTGGAAGCCCAGGGTTCCGCCGCCCAGCTGGATCGCCTGGTGCCCACCATTACCGGCACCAGCCATTGGATCCACATTGAAACCTTTACCTGCAAATCCATCCCCCCGGACCCTGCCGAGCGCAGCTTCCGCGTGCGGGGATAAGGGCAACACCGCACAATTCCCGCCTAGCGGCTTAAGCACCGCTTCGGCGGCTGCGG
>ERZ773193.1961-NODE-1961-length-23767-cov-6.854040_pt1 | contig 23767 bp, 29 predicted proteins | sample MGYA00511110_ERZ773193 | MGnify/ENA primary metagenome ERZ773193 (study PRJEB29015, sample SAMEA2737784) | human gut metagenome | biome: human gut; feature: human-associated habitat; material: faeces | place: China | collected 2012 ...
ACCTTGTCGACATCGACATTGAGGACGGCGACCTCTGCCCGCGCTACACCGCGCGCATGGTGAAAAACGTCAAGATCGCTCCATCTCCGCGCTGGATGCGCGAGAGATTGCGCAACAGCGGCGTGCGCCCCATCAACAACATCGTCGATATCACGAACTATGTGATGCTCGAATACGGCCAGCCGATGCACGCCTTTGACTTCAGCTGCGTCGAAGGCGGCCACATCATCGTGCGCACCGCGCGCGAGGGCGAGACCATCCAGACGCTCGACGGCAACGAGCGCAAGCTGACGCCGAACATGCTCTGCATCTGCGACGAGCACAAGCCCGTCTGCGTCGCGGGCGTCATGGGCGGCGCGAACAGCGAGATCGTCGGCGACACGGCGATGGTGCTCTTTGAGTCCGCCAACTTCAACGGCGTTTCCGTGCGCCGCACGGCCAGCGCCCTCGGCATGCGCACCGACGCCTCCTCCCGCTATGAAAAGGGCCTCGACATGATGAACACCATCAAGGCCGTCGAGCGTGCCTGCGAGCTCGTGGAGCTGCTCAGCTGCGGCGAGGTCGTCGACGGCGTGATGGACGTGGTCGCCAAGGAAAAGGCCCCCACGGTCGTCAAGCTCGAACCCGACAAGATCAACGCCCTGCTCGGCACGGAACTCAGCGAAGACCTGATGCGCGAAATTCTTGTCTCCCTCGGCTTTATCCTGAATGGCGACGACATCTACGTGCCGTCCTGGCGCGGCGACGTCGAGCATTACAGCGACATTGCCGAAGAGGTCGCGCGCTTCTACGGCTACAATAAGATTCCCTGCACGCTCATGCGCGGCGAGACCACGCGCGGCGGCTTTAGCGAGCAGCAGCGCTTCGACCGCGCCATCGGCGGCGCTGTGCGCGCGCTGGGCTACGATGAGATCATCACCTATTCCTTCATCAGCCCGACCTATTACGATAAGATCCGCATGCCGAAGGATTCCTCGCTGCGCAACTCCCTGAAGATTTTGAACCCGCTGGGCGAGGATACCTCCATCATGCGCACGACGATCCTGCCGAGCATGCTCGAGATCATTGCCCGCAACCACAGCTACCGCAACAAGTCCGCCCGCCTCTATGAGCTCGGCAAAATTTACCTGCCGCGCGAGGATGGCCTTGCTGACGAGCCGAAGTACCTCTCCCTCGGCGCTTACGGCGACGGCGTGGACTTCTTCTCCTTCAAGGGCAGCATCGAGACGCTGCTGCACGAGCTGCGCATCACGGATGTCAAGTACGTCGCCTGCACCGACAATGATTCTTATCACCCCGGCCGCTGCGCGAGAGTGTATGCGGGCGAGACGTATCTCGGCGTGTTCGGCCAGATCCACCCGCTCGTCGCGGCGAACTACGGCATGGACACCGAGGTCTACACCGCAGAGTTGAGCTTCGATGCGATGTATGAAAAGCGCGGCGACATCCCTGTCTACCAGCCGCTTCCGAAGTTCCCCGCCGTCACGCGCGACATCGCCGTCGTGTGCGACGAGGCCGTCACGGTCGGCGCGCTCGAAGAGAGCATCCGCCGCGGCGCGAAGGGCCTTCTCAAGGATGTGTCGCTGTTTGACATTTACCGCGGCCCCGGCGTGGCCATCGGCAAGAAGAGCGTGGCGTTCAACCTCGTTCTGCGCGCGGATGACCGCAGCCTGACCGGCGAAGAGGCAGATGAGGACGTCCAGTCCATCCTCGCAGCGCTCAAGGCCGACCACAACGCGGTGCTCCGCTGAGAATTCCTTAAGGAAACATTACGATTTGGTTACAGTTGACAGCGCTCTCTTTACTTTTCAAAATTGCGTTGCTATACTGTCTGCATGGAAAGGAGGGACTCTCCCAATGGAAGAATTTACCCGAAAGTTTAATGTTGCGCAGGAAAAGGACGCTGAGATCCGTCATATTCTGACCACCGTTTATGCCGCGCTGGAGGATAAGGGCTATAATCCCATCAACCAGATCGTGGGCTACATCCTGTCGGAGGACCCCACCTATATCACGAACCATAACAACGCCCGCACGCTGATCCGCAAGCTGGATCGCGACGAGCTGCTGCAAACGCTTGTGCGCAGCTACCTCGGCAAGTAAGCGAAAACCGTCAAAATAACGACCCTCGGAGACCGTGAACGCGGCCTCCGAGGGTTTGTTGCATTTTTTCGCCCCACTTTTATTGACAAGGGGGGCAAAAAATGCTATACTGCAAAAAGTTACAAAACGGTTACAAAGTTACAAATTGGTTACAAGGACAGGAGTGAGTCAGATGGCAGAAGCTACGGAAGGTCTCGTTTACCGCGGACACCCGCTGCGCCGTGTGGATAATCTCATCTACTACGGCTCGATGGCGGATAAATATATCGTGATGATGCAGGTGTTGGATACCACACCGCTCAAGGATATCACGCTTGCCAAGCGCGTTTCCATTCAGTTGCAGATGACGGACGCAAGCCTCCGTTCGCGCGACCGTGTGGTCCGCTCGACGGAAAAAGGAAGCCTTGGCGAGGCGATGGAATTTGCCTCCATCTGGCTTGAGCGCGCGCTGAGCGGCAAGATGTAAATAGCCGCCGCGCAGCCCCCTGATTTTATTCACGAAAGGATGACTCCGCTATGAGAAACCATTCACGATGCTTATCATTCCTGCTTTCGGGCATTCTCTCCGTCAGCCTGCTCGCGCCGCTCTCTTCGGCGCAGGCCGCTTACGACGGTTCGATCCGCAACCTCGTTGACCGCGTGACGGTGCTGACGGAATCCGTTCAGACCGAGAGCGCGAACGAAGAAGAGCTCGCCAAGCTCGATGAAATGCAGGCGGAGCTTGAAGACAAGGCTGACGCCAAGGAAGATGTGAGCGAGACCGAGACCGTCTCCATGGTCGTCACGGGCGGCACGATCAACGTGCGCACGGGCCCCGGCACAAATTACGACAAGATCACGCAGGTGGTCAGCGGCAAGCAGGTCACCGTCGTCGGTGAATCGAACGGCTGGTATCAGGTCACGTTCGACTCCACGACCGGCTGGCTGCTCGGTGAATATCTGCGCGATCCTGCCGACCTCGACGGCACGGTGGGCGCGAAGGTCGTCTCCATGGCGATGCCCTTCCTCGGCACGCGCTACCGCTCCGGCGGCGCGTCCCCCAACGGCTTTGACTGCTCGGGCTTCACGATGTATCTCTACGCGCAGCTCGGCTACTCCCTGCCGCACTCGGCGACCGCCCAGTATAAGAACTGCGGCTACGCCGTCGCCAAATCCGACTTGCAGCCCGGTGATCTGGTGTTCTTCTCGGATTCCTCACACGCCATCGGCCACGTCGGCATCTACATTGGCAACGGTCAGATCATCCACGCGCGCTACAGCGTCGGCAAGGTCATGATCGACAGCCTGTCCGCGAGCTACTATGCTTCCCGCTACGTCGGCGCGAAGCGCATCGCGTAAAAGTACATAAAGAAAGCGGAACAGCTTAGGCTGTTCCGCTTTCTTTATGTATTCAAAAAAGTGGCAAAGCCACTTTTTTGAGAAGGTTTCGCTGCATTCTGTGCCTCGGTTGTCCGCTTAAAAGCGGACAATTCGACACTCACTTCGCGCAAAGTGTTTTCTGCCACGCACATGTCGCGGCAGAAAACGAATTTGATTTTATTTCGTGCTGTGCGCAGCACGAAACTCTGCGAGGCTTTTTATTCGACCGGCGATTCTACGGCGTTCTCAGCCTTCTCCACCTCCGCGGCGCGGATGGCTTCTGCTTCGGCCTTGGCTTCGGCGAGGACTTTTTTCTCGCTCTTTGTTTTGAGCTGCTTTTCGTCGAACTGTGCCCACATGTCAGGGCGGCGGAGCATTGTGCGCTTGTAGCTCTCTTTTTTGCGCCATTTGGCCACGTTTTCGTGGTGGCCGGAGAGCAGTACGTCCGGCACGCGGCGGCCGTGCCACTCGTCGGGACGGGAATACTGCGGATATTCCAAAAGCCCTGCCCAGTGCGATTCCTCGGTGAAGCATTCCTCCTCGGGCAGCACGCCCGGGACCATGCGGCAGATGGCGTCCGTCACGGCCATGGCGGGAATTTCGCCGCCCGTGACGACGAAGTCGCCCATCGAGAGCTCTTCGTCCACGCACTCGTCGATAAAGCGCTGGTCGATGCCCTCGTAGTGGCCGCAGACTAAAATGAGGTGGTCATACTTATCCTTCAGCTCGCGCGCCACGCTCTGTGTGAACGTGCGTCCGCAGGGGGAGAGGTAGATCGTATGCCCGCGGCTGCCAGCCTCCTCGCACACATGCGTCCAGCAACGGTACAGGGGGTCTGCCTGCATCACCGCGCCGCGCCCGCCGCCGTAGGGGTAGTCGTCGACCTGCATCTGCTTGTTCGTCGTGTAGTCGCGGATCTGATGTGTCTTGATCGTGATGTAGCCGCGCTCCTGCGCGCGGCCGAGGATGCTGACGTTCATCATCGCGTCGACCGAAGCGGGGAAGAGTGTTAAAATATCAATCCTCATCGGTCTCTAACCCCTCGATCATGTGCACGCTGATCTCACGCGATTCCTCGTCGATGTCCGTGATGAAGATATCCTTCACCGCGGGGATGAGATAGGTCTTCTCCTCGCCTTTGACCTTGTAGAGCTTGTGGGCGGGGTAGGAGAGCACGTCCACCACCGTGCCGATATACGTGTGGGGGAAGTAGTTGTAGACGTTCATGCCGATGATCTCGGCGTCGAAGTGCTCGCCGGGCTTGAGCTGGACATCATTGCGGCGGATGGAGAGCACCTTGCGCTTGAGCGCGGCGGCAGCATCCATGTCGTCAACCTCGGGCAGCTTCATGAGCACCATGTCGCCCTGCACGCGCTTGCTCGTCGGGCGGAAAGGCGCGCCGTCCATGTAGAACGTTTTGAACCCGCACAGAAGTTCAGGACTTACGTCCCAGGGCTGTACTTTGACCTCGCCGCGCACGCCGTGCGTGTTCACGATCTGGCCGACCTCGATATATTCGGGGCGCGCGCTCGGCTGCGGCGCACCCTTTTTGGAAAAGAGACCCATTGTCATGCTCCTTTATTTTGTTCTATCCATCCAGTATAACGGAATCGGCGGGGGATGGCAAGAATAAAAAACGTTCCCGAGAGCTTCTCGGGAACGTTTTTGCAGTTCAGTCTACGATGTCGACAGACACCTTTACGCCGGTGCGCTGAGCATAGGAACGGACGACCGTGCGGATCTCCTTGGCAATGCGGCCCTGACGGCCGATGACCTTGCCCATATCGTCAGGTGCGACGCGCAGCTCCAACGTAAGCTCGTCCGCGCCCTGCTTCTCCGTGACGGTGACGTCATCGGGATGCTCAACAAGGCTGCGGGCGATGTAGAGCAGCAAGTCTTTCATTTCTTGCACCCCGGGTCTTACAGCGCGTTGACTTTCTTCAGCAGCGCACGGACGGTGTCGGTGGGCTGAGCGCCGGTCTTGATCCACTCCTGAGCGCGCTCAGCGTCGATCTTGATCTCGGCGGGGGAGACGCAGGGATTGTAGGTGCCGATCTCTTCGATGAAGCGGCCGTCGCGAGGATAACGGGAATCAGCGACGACAACACGATAGAAAGGAGCCTTCTTGGCGCCCATTCTGCGCAGACGAATTTTAACCATGGTTACTACCTCCAAAAATAATGTAAATGATTTTGTATTATGATGAAATGCTTGTGCACTTATCAACGGAAATTACTTGAAGCGTTTCTTGCGCCCGAAACCGCGCATCCGGCCACCGCCGAAACCGCCCATGCCCTTTGGCATCTTGCCGCCGCGCGTGACCTGCTTGATCATGCTCTGCATCATCTCAAACTGCTTGAGCAGGCGATTGACATCCACGACCTCGAGTCCGCAGCCGGCAGCGATACGCTTTTTGCGGCTGGCACCGAGCACCGCGGGATTCTCGCGCTCGTAGGGCGTCATCGAGAGGATGATCGCCTCGGTGTGCGCCATCATCTTGGGGTCAAGCTCGGCGTTTGCCATCTGCTTGCCGAGCTGGCCGGGCATCATGCCCGCGAGCTGTTCAAAGCTGCCCATGCTCTTGAGCTGGACGAGCTGGTCGTAATAATCAGAGAGGGTGAAGCGGTTCTTTTTGAGCTTTTCTTCGAGCTTTTTCGCCTTCTCCTCGTCGATGCTCTGCTCGGCGCGCTCGATGAACGACAGCACGTCGCCCATGCCAAGAATGCGCTGCGCCATGCGGTCGGGGTGGAAGGGCTCGATCATGTCGAGCTTTTCGCCCGTGCCCATGAACTTGATGGGCTTGCCGGTCGCCGCGCGGATCGAGAGGGCTGCGCCGCCGCGGGCGTCGCCGTCGAGCTTCGTGAGCACAACGCCGTCGATGCCGAGTGCCTCATCAAAGGCGGTGGCGGCGTTCACAGCGTCCTGACCGGTCATCGCGTCGACGACGAGCAGGATCTCGGTCGGCTTGACGGCGGCCTTGATGCGCTTGAGCTCGTCCATCAGCGCTTCGTCGATGTGCAGGCGGCCTGCGGTATCAAGGAAGACCATGTCGTTGCCGTGGTCACCGGCGTACTTGACGGCCTCCTGCGCGATCTGAACGGGGTCGATCTGACCCATTTCAAAAACGGGGATATTTAATTGCTTGCCGACGACCTGCAGCTGCGTGATGGCCGCGGGACGGTACACGTCGCACGCGGTGAGCAGCGGACGGTGGCCCTGCTTGCGGAAGTAGCCCGCGAGCTTGGCAACGTTCGTCGTCTTACCAGCGCCCTGTAAGCCGACCATCATGACAACCGTCGGCGGCTTGGAGGCGAAGGTCAGCTTCGCGTTGGCGCCGCCCATGAGCGCGGTGAGCTCTTCGCTGACGATCTTGATGACCTGCTGAGCAGGCGTCAGGCTGTCGAGCACCTCGGCGCCGACGGCGCGCTCGGACACGGTCTTGACAAAGTCCTTGACGACCTTGTAGCTCACGTCTGCTTCGAGGAGCGCCAGGCGCACCTCACGCATTGCGAGCTTGATGTCCTCTTCGCTCAGGCGGCCCTTGCCGCGCAGGTGTTTGAATGTGGCGTTGAGCTTTTCGCTCAGTCCTTCAAATGCCATGGATGTATTACTCCTTGAGTGCCGCCGCCTCGGCCTCGATCACGCCGGCAAGCTCTTCGAGCTGGCGGTCCTCATACCGGCGGAAGTTGAGCTGCTTGATCTGCTCGGCCGCGTCCGTGATCTTTTCCACGTGGGGCTGAAGCTGCATGAAGCGCTTGATGAGCCCCGTCTTGTCTTCAATCTCGGTCATGTAGTTCTCCGCGCGCACGATGACGTCGCGCACGCCCTGACGGGAGATGCCGTAGTTCTCGGCAATTTCGGAGAGCGACAGGTCCTCATTATAGTAGAGATCGTAGAATTCCTTCTGGCGGTCGGTGAGAAGCTCCCCATAAAAGTCGAAGAGCATCGTCATACGAAAGGTCTGGTTTTTCACGGGAAGTTCCTCCTTGTGCAGATTCTTATGTAAAGTTTTATACCTTTACAACATGAATCAGTTTACATGATTTTATCAAAATTGTCAAGGAAAAATCGCAAGAAAAACGTCATGCGAGCAGAAAATTCTTCCGTTTTTGCGCCGGAAAGTGCGGTGTAAGCAGAAAAGAGTGGAATTGTTCACAGTTTCGTGGTATCCTAAGGACAAATTCTGAAAAATGACCACAGGAGGAATCCGTGATGGAACCGGTCAGACTTGAGATCGCACCCGAGGTGAACCTCGACTATGTGCGCTCGGATAAATTCAAAACGGGGACGCTGAGCGTGCAGCTCATCACGCCGATCAACGAAAAAACGGCGAGCTTTGGCGCGCTGCTGCCGAGCGTGCTGCGCCGCGGCACGATGCCGCACCCCGATATGCGCTCACTTTCCACCGCGCTCGACCTGCTCTACGGCTCGTCCATCGGCTGCACGGTGCGCAAGAAGGGTGAAAACCAGTGCATCGGCTTTGCCGCGAGCTTCATCGACGAGGAATTTGTCCCGGGAGGAGAAAAGCTGCTCGAGCCGATGTGCGACCTCTTGGGCGAGCTGCTGCTCGACCCCGTGACGCGCAACGGCCGCTTCCTGAACGACTATGTCGAAAGCGAGAAGCAGAACCTCATCGACGCCATCCGCGGCATCATCAACGACAAGCGCGACTACGCAGACCTGCGCTTACTTCAGGAGATGTGCCGCGGCGAGCGCTACGGGGTGGACAAGTTCGGCTCCATCGCGCGCGTTGAGAAGATCACGAACCAGACGCTCTTCCGCTACTATCAGGAGTTACTCTCCACCGCGCACTTGGAGCTCTTCTACTGCGGCAGCGCTGAGCGCGAGCGCGTGGAGGAGGCCATCTCCCGCGCGTTTGCGCCGCTTCAGCGCGGGCGTGTCGTGCCGCCGGTCATCGCGGAGAAGAAAAACGCGCCGGAGACGCCGCGCGAGATCACCGAGCGCATGGATGTGACGCAGGGAAAGCTCTCGATGGGCTGGCGCGCGTCGACGAACGACGCGCCTGCGATGATGCTGGCAAATTTGATTTTCGGCGGGTACAGCAATTCCAAGCTCTTTTTGAATGTGCGTGAAAAGCTGTCCCTCTGCTATTATGCTTCTTCCGCCTATCACCGCTCCAAGGGCATCGTGACGGTCTCGTCCGGCATTGAGTGCAGGGATGTGGAGACCGCCAAGCGTGAAATCCTTGCCCAGCTCGCAAGCGTGCAGCGCGGCGAATTTGAGGAATGGGAGGTCGAGGGCGCGAGAGCGTGCTTGATCGCGTCGCTCGAATCGCGCGGCGACAGCGCGGGCCGCATGGAGGAAAACGCCCTCGGTCAGGCGGCCACGGGCATCCGCGAGACGGCGGATGAGCTCATCGCGGCGCTGCGCGCCGTGACGAACGAGCGCATCGCCGAGGCCGCGCAGAGCATGACGCTTGACACGGTGTATTTCCTGACAGGGGAGGACAGCAAGGATGAATGAGAAAAGCTACCCCCGCATCGGGGAAACGGTCCTGGAAAAGACGCTGCCGAACGGCTTGAAGATATTCATCGTCCCCAAGCCCCAGCACCGCAAAAAATACGCCTTTTTCGCCACGCGCTACGGTGGGATGGACATGCAGTTCATCCGAAACGGCGAAAAGTGCGACACGCCCGCGGGCATCGCGCACTATTTAGAGCACAAGATGTTCGACACGAAGGACGGCAACGCCCTACAGGTACTCTCGCAAAACGGCGCAGAGCCGAACGCCTTTACCTCCAACGCGATGACGGGCTATTACTTTGACTGCACCGAGCATTTTGAAGAAAACCTGCGCATCCTGCTCTCGTTTGTCTCCGTTCCGTACTTTACGGACGAAAGCGTGGAAAAGGAACGCGGAATCATCGGTCAGGAGATCCGCATGGTCGAGGATTCGCCCGACTGGCAGGTCTACGAAAGGCTCCTTGCCTGCCTGTACCGCTCGTCGCCCGCGCGCGTGCCCATCGCCGGCACGGTCGAGAGCATCGCGGGCATCACGGCGGAAACGCTGTACGACTGCCACCACGCGTTCTACTGTCCGTCCAATATGGCGCTGTGCATCGTCGGCAACGTCGATCCCCACGCGGTGATCGCGCTGGCCGAGGAGGTCTTGCCCCGCGAGCGCGGCGAGGAGATCGCGCGCTGCTATGGCGAGGAAGAGGACGGCGCTGCCGCGCAGAAGGAGACCGTCACGCAGATGGAGGTCGCGCTGCCGCAGTTTTTAGTCGGCTTTAAGTGCGAGACGAACGAGGGCGACCTCCTGCGCCAGTCGCTCATCGGCGAGATGGCGAGCGACGTGCTGCTCGGCGATTCGTCGCCGCTCTACCAGCGCCTTTACGACGAGGGACTCATCAATTCGAGCTTTGGCGGCGGCTTTGACCAGCTGCCGGGCGTCGCGGTGCTGTGCGCGGGCGGCGAGAGCGGGCAGCCGCAGCAGGTGAGCGACGCGATCTTGGAAGAGGCGCAGCGCCTCGCGCGCGAGGGCATCGACCCTGACTTTTTCGAGCAGATCCGCCGCGCGAGCTTCGGCGCGACGCTGCGCGCGCTCAACTCGTTTGAAAATATCGCCATCTCCATGGCGGACGGCTACTTCCGCGGATTCGATGCGCTCCGGTTCCCCGAGGCGTACGCGAGCATCGAAAAAGCGGATGTCGAGCGCTTCCTGCGCGAAAACCTGACGGACAGCCGCCGCGCCATCTCCATCATCGAACCCAAGAAAGAAGGATAACGATCCCATGAGCTTTTCTGACGCGCCCATCAGCTTTCCCGGCCTTTTCGGCGACTGGCAGTTCACCGTGCCGTCCAAGGCATTGAACATCGGCAACGGCATCTACTGGTACGGCATCATCATTGCCGTGGGCATGCTGCTGGGACTCTATTTCTGCATGAAGCAGGCACCGAAATACGGCCTGAGCGAGGATAATATCATCGACACGGTGCTCTGGGTCATCCCGTTTTCCATCATCGGTGCGCGGATTTATTATGTGCTTTTCTACCTCGACCTGTTCCGCGGGAGCGACGGCTCGATCAACTGGTCGTCGACCTACCGCATCTGGGACGGCGGCCTTGCCATCTACGGCGGCGTCATTGCGGGCTTTTTGACGGCGTATCTTTTCAGCCGCCGCCGCAAGATCTCCTTCTGGGCGCTGGCGGACTGCTGCGTGCAGGGACTTTTCATTGGGCAGGCTATTGGCCGCTGGGGCAACTTTATGAACCGGGAAGCCTTCGGCGCGGCGACGGAGCTTCCCTGGCGCATGCGGCTCTGGACGTCGACCACGACGTATATGGACGTACACCCTACGTTTCTTTATGAGAGCCTGTGGAATGTGATCGGTCTGCTGCTGCTCTATTTTGTTGTGTCCCGCGCCCGCCGCTTCGACGGGGAGAACACCTGTTTTTACTTCATCTGGTATGGTCTCGGCCGTTTCTGGATCGAGGGGCTGCGCACCGACAGTCTGTATCTTTTCCACTGGACGCTGTTTGGTCAGCGCATCCGCGTGTCGCAGGCAGTTTCCCTTGTGATGGTGCTGGTCTGCACGGGGATCCTCATCTACCGGCTCGCGGTGAAGAAGGACAACGGAGTGAACCTTTACGTCAGGCGCGTGCAGCGCGCAGCGGAAGCGCCCACTGTGGAAACGCCTGAGCAGGAGAAAAAATCGTAACCATGCACTATCACATCGACAAAACCGCCGCGCAGAGCGCGTATTTACAGCTCTATCACCAGCTGCGGCGCGACATCGTCAGCGGTGTTTACCCGCTGGGAACGAAAATGCCCAGCAAGCGCCTGATCGCAACAGAGACAGGAGTGAGTGTCATCACGGTCGAGCATGCGCTGGCGATCCTATGCGACGAGGGGTATTTGGAATCCCGCGAGCGCAGCGGCTTTTTCGTGAGCTTCGCCGCGGCGGACTGCTTCCCGGTCTCCGAGACGGAGACCGAGCGCCGCATGACCGTTTCCCACGGCACGGAGGATGAATTTCCGTTCCCGTCGCTCGCCAAAACGATGCGGCGTGTACTCAGCGAGTACGGCGAGAGTATTCTCGTCAAGTCGCCGAACAACGGCTGCGCCGAGCTGCGCGGCACCATTGCGGCGTATCTCTCCCGCTCGCGCGGCATCAGCGTCCAGCCGGGACAGATCGTGATCGGCTCGGGCGCGGAATACCTCTACGGACTCATCGTGCAGCTTTTGGGGCGCGAGCGCGTGTTTGCGCTCGAAGACCCGTCTTACGACAAGATCCGCAGGGTGTATCAGGCGCACGGCGTCACGTGCGAGATGCTGCGCCTCGGCAGCGACGGCATCCGCTCCGATGAGCTCACCCGCGCGAGCGCGACGGTGCTGCATGTCACGCCGTTCCACAGCTTCCCGAGTCTGGTGACCGCCAGCGCGGGCAAGCGGCTCGAATACCTCCGCTGGGCGAAAGAACGCGGCGGCTACATTGTCGAGGACGACTTCGATTCGGAATTCAGCGTGTCGAGCAAGAGCGAGGATACGCTCTTCGCCCTCGAACCCGAGCGCTCGGTCATCTACATGAATACGTTCTCCAAGACCATCGCGCCGTCGATGCGCGTGGGCTACATGGTGCTGCCGCCCGTGCTCTCCGAGCAGTTTCGGCGCGAGGTGGGATTCTATTCCTGCACCGTGCCGGTCTTTGAGCAGTATGTGCTTGCCGAGCTCATCGGCAGCGGCGACTTCGAGCGCCACATCAACCGCATCCGCCGCAGACGGCGGAAAGAATGAAAAAGCGGCGGCAAAGCCGCCGCTTTCAAAAAGTTTGAAAAATCGCTTGACGCGAAAAAATCTTTGTGCTATACTTCCATTTGCATTTGAACGAATGCGCTGGTGTAGCTCAGTCGGTAGAGCAGCTGATTCGTAATCAGCAGGTCATGTGTTCGAGTCACACCACCAGCTCCAAAAAGCATCGAAAACTTCGGTTTTCGATGCTTTTTTGTTGCAAAAACGCTGAAAATGGTGTGGGTCAAAATGTGGGTCAACTGCCTGACCCACATCGTGACCCACACGGGGAAATGCACGGAAAGGGTGAAAGAGCACCGGAGAGGAAATTGCTTCCTTTCCGGTGCTCTGCTTGCCTGCGGGACTTATCGAATTTGCGCCATGAAGCTGCCCATGGTCTGTGCGGCCTTTTGCTGCATCTGCCGCGTGGCGTGGGTGTAGGTGCGGAGTGTGAATCCAGCGTCGTAGTGGCCGAGCATACTGCTGACGGTTTTCACATCCACACCGTTTTGGAGTGCCAAGGTCGCGAATGTGTGTCTCAGGTCGTGGAACCTGATATGCTCCAGCCCCGCGTCCTTGAGGATACGCTTGTGGAGTGTTACGACCGAGTCGGGGTGATACATTTCACCGGTCCTGCCGGACGGGAACATCCACGGATTGCTGGGATGTTTGGTGTGCTCCTGCTTCAGCAGCTCCACGGCATCCTGCGGGATAGACACCTCGCGGATAGAGTTGCCGGTTTTGGGGCGGCTTAGAATGAGCTGGTGCTCTGTGTCCCAGCTGGCCTGCTTACTGACGGAGATGGTGCAGTTGGCTTCGTCAAGGTCGCTCCATTGGAGCGCGACCAGCTCGCCCTTTCTCAGTCCGCTGACCAATTCCAGATAGAACATCGGCAGGGCATTACGCCGCTCGGCGGCGTTCAGATACGCGCTGATGTGGTCTGGGTGAAGTATCTTCATCTCCTGCTTCTCAATTTTGGGGATGATGCAGTTTTCTGTGGGATTGCTGAGAATGAGTTTTTCCTTCACCGCCCGGTCCAGAGCATTGTGCAGCATCATGTGAATGCCACGCACAGTGGAGTTGCTTAATCCTGGCTTCTTCTTTTTCTGCACCTTTCTCAGCCTGCCATTGCTTTGTAGGTCATTGTAGAGTTTTTGCAGGTCACGGGTGGTGAGCTTATTCAGAAGAATATCTCCGATAGCGGGAATGACATGCTGCTCGATATTTCGGTGGTAGTAGTTCATGGTAGACGGGCGGATATGCGGCTTGGAATAGAGCTCGAACCATGTTCTCAGCCAAGCGGCAACCGTATATTCATCGGCGCGGCTGACATCCAGCGATTTACAGTCCACCATTGCCTTGGTAAGCTTCGCTTTGCATTCCGCCTGCGTCTTGCCGAGAACATTCTTGATGATCCGCTTACCCGTCTCAGGATGATAGCCTGCGGTGTAGCGCCCCTCCCAACGCCCGTCTGCACGTTTGCGGATGTTGCCCTCGCCGTTGGCGCGTTTCTTAACCATTTACGATCATCTCCTTTGCGTTTTGCTCTTCGTCGGCTTCGAAGGAGTAGGGTGCTCCCAGTTCTCCGGCGATACCGGCTGCTAGCTTGAAGCCCGCCGTGAAGCTCATCAGCTTGGATTCAACCAGCAATGTGTTTTGTGCGTCCAACATCCGCAGCAGCTTTCTGCGCTCTGCGGCATCCATGTCCCGCCGCAGTTCCTCTCGAGCGTATTCGACCTGTGCGTCCAATTCACTGTGTTCCTGACGGTCGAAGCGCTTTTGCAGGGCTTTCATGTAGTCGTACATTGCGGCACCTCCTTTTTGGCAACCACAACACATACCACAACCCGGCGCACAAAGCTACTACTTTTGCAAATGTTTCTTTGACTATTGCGGCGCAAAAAATACATTTCCAAACCGGTTCACATGTGCATCCACATCGAGCAGCCTTTTTTGTAGCGGGGAGTGTACTGCGTTCATCCGCCAGCAGCTTCACGCCGGGACGGGTGGCGACGTAGCGTGTGCGCTGGGCCAGCTTCGCGGCATTCTGTCCGCCCTTGAGGTAGGGGGAGATCAGTACGATCCGGGCCATGTGTCATCCGGCTCTATGCGCCGCTGGCTCCGCACCGCGCTTTCAAAACTCACCTGACCGTTGGTGCGCTTCACCTCGTCCACGGCGTAGGCCCGCAGCTCCCGCGTGTGGATAGGGTCGGCGCGGAAGTGGGCGGCGATGGTGTGGCACAGCATATTCAGTTCCACCGCGCACTTGAAAAGAATGCGGCAGAGCCGATTGTTGTTGTCGTCCAGCGTACCCTGAATGGCTGTCAGGATAGCCTTCGAGAGATACGCTGTGTTGTCCTCCGTGCCGAGATATCCCATGTAGAAGCGCAGGGCTTTGTTGATAAACTCACTGCGGTTTTTGCAGTTATCAGCCTTCAGCCATCCGTCCATGCGTGGAACGAGCCCTGCATCCAGCCAGACGACGGTTCGCTCGATCCGTTTTTCTGTTACTTCACTCATCTGTATGCCTCTCCTTTCTCAAAAGGCGCAATCCCTTGCTGCGCCTGCATTTTCTCCGGCAAGGTTCACCCAAGCCTTGCAAATACGCTCCAAAGGTGCACCTTGCCGAACCTTCAAAAAAGCCCCGCACTGCGGGGCTTTGTGGCTGAGAGGGGCCCGCGCACGGGCACCTCTCTTTATCTAGTTCCACTATCGAACGGGTAAATAAGGGGCGAAAGCCTCTGGAACAGGGCATGGTCAGGAGGAAAAACACCCTCCCCAAAGGCTCATTTCTCCATCGTCGAAGCCGTATCCACACGGATTTTTCGCACATCGCCCACAAACGCCGCAACACTCGCTTCAATGGGCTTTGGCGGGTACACACTCCACCCCAGCCCTTAAACGCGCACACAGCGGCACACAGGGCGAACGGTGCGGGGAAACGTGGAGCCGCCCTGCGCGGCACATTTGAAGGCACAAAATCTGCGCAAAACGCTTTCAAATTCGGGACGGAGAAAAACCGCGGGAGCAGAATAACAGCCGCCAAACTGCGGCTGCCCGCCAAGGGCGGGTTGACGCAGTTCGGCGGCGCCGCGGGCCCGCAGGCACGCGCAGCCTGGACGCTGTTGTTTCCGCAGCCGTGAGTGCTTCAGCCTTGCTGTTCCTGCGTTTGTACCTACAGCTTCATCACCGGCCCCTGCTGCTGTTCCGGTTCCTCGCGGAATTGCTGCGCGTAGTCGTGGAGACTCATGCCGGTCTGCTGTTGACAGTATTCCTCCATCTTGCGCAGCAAGACATCCTGCTCTGCGGCGTTGAGCTGGTAGCTCCAGCTTTCCTCAGAACCGTCGCCCTTGCAGAGCGTCAGCTCCAACGTGTCACAGGGCTTGCCCTGAGCGATATCGTAGTTGGCGTAGACATTGAGCCAATCATCATTTTCATCGGTCAGGACGAATGTACCGAAGGCAGCATCTACATCGAACTCCGTCTGTACATAAAAATTGAGCTTGCCGTCCGATTCGATGATCTCATCACCGAAAGAGAAATTTCGCGCGGAGAGATGTCCCGCCGAGGTGATCTCTTTACCGCTCAGATGATCCAGCAGCTTGCGCCACTTATCATCGCTCGACGCGAATTGCGACCGTGTGGCATGGTACACCGCCGCTGACACATCCCGCATCGCCCAGGTCCGCCAGCCGTCCATGATGTGGACAGCGGAGAACTCCCGCTTGTCGAAGTCCATATCAAATACGCCACGCACCTTGCCGGTGTTCTCCATGCGAAGGGCGGTGAGCGCGTTGTACTCCTCCGCTGTGATGGGTCGCCCGTCCGCAAACATTTTGATGAACAGATCCGGTGCAGTGCCTTTCTCCGCGGTGACATAGCCGCGCAGCTTTTTTGCGGTATTCAGCAGTTCCTCACCGGGCGAGGTCTTGAAGTACCACTCCTGCCCGTTCTCTACCACATGGTAGGCGGCGCAGGTGCGGGCTGCTTCTTCCTCCGTGCGCCGCGCGGCATCCTCCGCGTAGATCTCGGCACTGATGCGTTTGTACTCACGTTCTGGGAGCTGGTTGCAAAGCTCATCCAGCACATCTTCCAGATGCTCCTCCAAGGTTTCATCCCTGAGATGCTTCTCAATGGCATCCTTCCATCGCCGGTCGATCCACAGTGTGATGTCTACATGATCCGCCATCTCAGTCACCAGTCCTTTCGCCGACAGGCTGTTCCAATGCAGAGGGAGGCTCCTCCCGCGGCTGCGGCTTCGCCGGTCTTGCCGGACGGCGGGGGCGGGCAGCGGGCGCTGTGCGGCTGGCGAGGTATTCCCGCACCGGCTCCGGCACCTCGGATTCATAGAGACATTTGAGCAGTTCCTCCAGCTGCGCCTGTACGCTGGTGTTCTTCTTTTTGAGCGAAAATTCGAGAGCGGCAAGCTGCTCACTCTCGAATGAGATCGTGACATTTTCCTTTTTCATGGTTGTTATCCTCCACTTTTATTTCATCCGCATCGTCTGTTCTTGCACCGTCTGATCACAGATTTCAAACAGCGTATGAGAGAATTCTTCCTCCTGTCCCACGTCCTGCGCCGAGGCCCATGCGCTGCGAACCACCTCTAACGGGTCATCCATAGCCGCCAGCACTTTCAACTGTTCACGGCCTAAACGCATGGTCAGCAAGGCATTATAGCAAAAACGATTCGCCTCGATCTCTCCGGCGTTAGCGATGAGCTGTCCCTGCGTCATGCGGTAGAGAGAATCTGTGTATTCCCTCTGCTCGCGCTCGACATGTTCAAACAGGAGCTCCCGTAGTTCCGATGTGGTCTGCACCGGATTTCCCTGCACGATTCCATCCGTAAGAAACAGTGCCACATCGATGACCTCCGCGTTGCGGAACGCCATATCACCGCGGTAGCCGATCTTCAGCAGAGAGAATTCTCTTGCCGCCCGCGCCAGCTCTTTGGGGCTGTCGGGAGGGATATCCTGATCCCAGCGGTACCAGTTATCCTTTGCGTGACTGGGTGTGAGCTTGAGGAGAACATAGTCCTCCGGCACGAACTTGGGATAGCGGCAGAGCTGACCGCCCACGGCGTAATAGGGCTTGCCCTCACAGAGAACCATCTGCCCCATATACGCTTTCATTTTGTCGAGGCTCTCACAGAACCAACATTCCGTATCGCTGAAGCGGCGAATCACACCGTCGTCCAGAATGCTGTCAAGGTGTTCCTTTTTCGTCAGGTGATAGACCGTGGACGGTCTGGGGACTTTTTGGTATGCCATGTTATTCGACCTCCTCGTAGTAGTCGCGGAGCTGGAAGCCCAGCGCCTCCATATCGCCGTGATCCATGCCGAGCCCGTGACGCAGGATGTCATAGAGATTTCCAGCGTCGTAGCGGCTGCTGAGAAAATCCACGAGCTTCGCAACCAACTCCCGCTCACGATCCGGCGTGATCGGTTTTATTGCAGTATTCATAATCAATTCTTCCTTTCAGCCTTTCGGCAGATACGCCCTCGGATTCGTTCGTTCCCCGTTGACGCGCACCTCGAAGTGGAGGTGCGACCCAGTGGAGCGCCCGGTGCTGCCGGAGAGGGCGATGATGTCTCCCGCCTGCACGGTTTGTCCCACTCTCGCCAGAAGCTGAGAGCAGTGGCCGTACAGCGTGGTGAGTCCGTTGCCGTGGTCGATCATCGCATAGGTTTCGATGTGTTCGTCAGTAATGAGCATATCAGGTCATTTCCTTTTCCCGTCTAAGCGCCTCCAACAGCTTTGGATGGACAACCAGGACATACCAGCAGCCCTGCTCATCCTTCCTCATATCAATGACTACCATTTCAAGCAAGCCTGCTGTCTTAATCGGTTCCGAATCTCCGGAATAGTCCAGAAGTACAGTGTATTCTTCACCGCGCAGAGCCTTTTCAGCTTCATCGGAGGCAAGCTTTAAAATACCTTGCGGCATCAGAAGCATGAAGCAATTGTTTGGACAGGATTCCAGCATCTGCTTCACGGTTTCAGGCTGTTCATCATCGATCAGATACCCATTTCCTTTCTGCTTGTACAGTTCCGCAAACAATCGGGAAAAAGCATTACCTTCTCCGGCGTTCTGCTGCTCCATCCACACTTCAGAAATCATTCCCAGCGGCTTTTCCACCTGCAGCAAAAATAGAACGTTTCTTCTTGTCAGTTTTTTCCTCTCCGCCATCAGTCCTCTGCGGCACACCTGCATGGCGGAGATCTCCGCCGCGGACTGGATCAGTTCGTCACGTTCCAGATGATCCAGCCCACGCATATAGGCAGCCATCTCTGCCTCGGTTCGCTCAAATAACAGGCCCCACAGTTCACTGGAGGTCAGTTCTTTATGGCTGACGATCTCCCCGGCAAGAAATTTTGGCACATCAATCACTTCCGCATTTTGAAATGCCATATCACCGCGATATCCAATACTCAGAGGGAAGAATTCTCTTTCTGCCTGCATTACATCATCGGAACTGCTTGAAGGCTGTTCCTGGGTCCGGCGATACCATGCATTTTCCTGCCGGATGGGAGCAAGCTTGAGAAGGATGTGTGCTTCCGAGTTGAATTTGGAGTAATGGCAGAGCTGTCCATCTGCGGTGCGATACGGTTTGCCTTCGCACATCACAGTCTGCTCCATGTACGCTTTCATTTTGTCGAGGCTCTCGCAGAACCAACATTCCGTATCGTTGAAGCGGCGAATCACGCCGTCATCCAGAATGCTGTCGAGATTGCCTTTTTGCGTCAAATGATAGACCGTGGGAGGTCTGGAGACTTTTTGGTATGCCATGTTATTCGACCTCCTCGTAGTAGTCGCGGAGCTGGAAGCCCAGCGCTTCCATGTCGCTGTGATCCATGCCGAGTCCGTGACGCAGGATGTCATAGAGATTCCCAGCATCGTAGCGGCTGCTGAGAAAATCCACGAGCTTCGCAACCAACTCCTGCTCACGCTCCGGCGTGATCGGTTTTATTGCAGTATTCATAATTAGTTTTCCTTTCAGCCTTTCGGCAGATATGCCCTCGGATTCGTTCGCTCCCCGTTGACGCGCACCTCGAAGTGGAGGTGCGGACCGGTGGAGCGCCCGGTGCTGCCGGAGAGGGCGATGATATCTCCCGCTTGCACGTTTTGTCCCACTCTGGCCAGAAGCTGAGAGCAGTGGCCGTACAGCGTAACGAGTCCGTTGCCGTGGTCGATGCACACGTAGTAGCCATAGCCTCCGGCGTTGTACTTGGAAACTACTACCATTCCCGGCAGCGCGGCGCGGATGGGCGTGCCGGTGGGGACTGCCAAGTCCATGCCGGTGTGCCCCTTGCGCTTTCCGGTGATGGGATCGATGCGGTTGCCGAATTCAGAGGTGACACGGCGCTCCCAGCCTGAACCGATGGGTGAACAGAAGCCGTCCGCGCCGATAAACGGCACATCCGCGCCGGGAATCCAGCCCTCCGAACCTCCGGCAACGCCATAGCGGACGAGGTTGTAGACACTGTCGGCGTTGGACTTCTGCTCCTCGGAGAGCTGTAAGTGAAGTACATTTTCAAGATTGCCGTATACGGCGGCTATGTCCGCAATGGGAATCGCCACGGTGTAGCTCTCCTCGGTTTCCGTTCCGTCCTCATCGGTGACGGTGCGGGTGCGCTCCTCGTAGGTCACAAAGCAGTCCACGAATTGTCGGTGCGCTCTCTTGCTTGGTGCGTCCTCTCCAAAGAAAATGGCATAGAAAACAGCCTTGACGCGGATACCGTCAAGGCTGTCGCTGTTCTCCGTCGTGTCATTGACGGCATCAATGGCGCTGTCCAGCAGCGTGAAGCTGCGGCGCATATCTTCGATGTAGGTGACATATTCCGCAGGTGTTTTGTTCGGGATCGTTCCGCCGTTGAAACAGAGCAAAACAGCGGAGTTGTTGTGCTCCGCACTGCCGGAGAGCAGAGAGCAGATCAGCGCCAGCGTCAGGATCAACGGTGAACAGATCGCCGCCACGATCCAGCCCAGCTTCTTCCGTGCTTCATCATCTGAGAGAGCAGCGGCGATCTTTGCCAGAGCCGCGACGGGTACTGCCATTACCGTCCACCTGCCGTTCCGAAGATGGTCTGCTTGTACTCCGGAGCCTGCACCTGCAAGAGATAGCGTTCATTGCCGCACTTGTAGAGGCAGGAGCCGCGCTGCGGGTCCCGGATCAGGGCATACTCGGACTCCTCTAACTGGAGGTTATCCATGAAGAACTTCTTATCCACATTGCCGCCGTTAAAGATGAACTGATGGACGGGGATGGAAAAGAGGGGGCGTGTCAGCTCCCGTATCCCCGGCTGGGTGAAGTCCTCCAGATTCTGGCTGGCAAGGAACAGGGCGGATTCCTTTTTTCGTACTCTTTTAAGCGCGTTGCGGATGTAGGTGATGACGGTGGGGTTGGACAGCCACAGGTACAGCTCATCAATGGCCGCCACGGAATTGCCCAGCGTCAGAAGCTGATCCGACATATAGGACAGCAGGCTGAACAGCAGCGTGTTCCGCAGATTTTCCGCCATGTTATCCAGCCCCTTGACGCAGAAAACGAGGAATTTGGAGCGGTCAATATTGGTATGCCCATTGAAGAACCTGGCATCCGCGCCGCGGCACATGGAATGGAGCCCCAGCAGCAGATCCCGCAGCATTTCCCGCGGATAAAGGCCGGCGGCGTCATAGTTGTCATAGGCTTCCTGGATCGTATCGTAGAGGTCGGAGAGGATGGGATAGTCCTCCGGCCGCGTTGACGCAAAGTCCGTGTGGTCGGTGATGTTCCACTTTTTATACAGGATCTCCACCATCAGTTCCAGCGTGTCGATGTGGGGCGTGTCAAAGCCCTTGTAGACGCGGAACACATCCCGCAGGAAGGAGATGTGCTGGGAGAGCAGCGTCCCCCGGAAAGCGTCCGGCGCGTCCGGGTCTTCCGGCCCGCTGCCATCGTCCCAGCAGCGGGGCTCCAGCAGGTTGATGCGGTACTGCCCGCTCAAGTAGTCCAAAAAGCAGCCGCCCAAGGCGCGGCACTCATCCTCCATCTCGTGTTCCGAGTCCAGAGAGATCACGCTTTTGCCCGCCTCCCGCACATTGCAGAGCAGGAGTTTCAGAAGATAACTTTTACCCTGGCCGGTGTTGCCGAGGATGAGGGCGCTGGCGTTGGTCTTGTCAGCGGCCCGGCGGTCGAAGTCCACGATGATGTTGGAGCCGAAGCGGTCACGGCCAATGAAGAAGCCCTTGGGATCTGTTTTGCCGGAGTAGTTCATGGGGTACAGATTGGCAACGCTGCGTGCGGGTAATACCCGCTCCGCAAAATTGGCAAGCTGGCTGCCGCCCGCGGGGTTGGCGGAGAGAAAGCCCTCCCGCTGGCGCAGGAGCAGCGGATCGGCGCCCATGCGGGAGCGCACCAGTTGGGCGGATACCGTATCCCGCGCCGCGCGCAGCTTTTCCGTATCCGTGGCGGCAATGTCCAGATACACGCCGCAGTGGATGAGCGGCTCCTTTTCCTGCCGCTGCTTCGCCAAGAGCTCTGTGATATCCCGCAGGTTGGCTTCGGCGGTGACACTCTGTTTATAGTCGTTGGTATTGCTCCGCTCCATACGGCTCTTATTGGTAGCAGCATGGAGAATAGCTTCCTCCTCGGCAGGCGTGACCTGCCGCGTGGTCAGACGCAGGTTGACGCCACCCATGTCTCCAATGCCCCGCAGCAGTGCAAGCTCGTCCGTCATAGGCGGATAGCTTTTCAGCGCCATTGCTGTGTGATACCGGCTGCCGAGGATGAAGTGATCTGTGTTGAACTTCACCGCCGCGGGCGCGATCATATTCAGAAAATCTTTCGGGCGCTGGATCTGCTCCGGCATCTTCTTTTTCTTCTTCTGTTTCTTTTTAGCCATGTGCCATATACTCCTCTCCATCGAAATCACGGAATACCTCCGTGGTGAGATCCTGCCGGTAGTAGATCGCCAGCAGGCGCTTGACATCCTGTTCCTCCGCCAGACGCACACGGAGCCCGTGGTCGCAGATGGCTTTCTCCAACTGCCGCAGCGCGCTTTCCTCCGCGTTCATCTTTTCCGTCAGGGGAATGACCAGTACAAATTCGCGGGATGAGGCGTAGGAGAACTGGATGGCGTCCAAATGGGCCATGTCCCGCTCCAGCAGCTCCCGCACGGCAGGCACCGTTTCCTCCTCCAAGCGCCGCAGGTAATATTCCTTGTTCCGCTGGAAGGATTCGCGGGAGTCCAGCGCCAGAATTTCCAAGGTTGGTTGGGTGCTAAGAAGCATGGTGAGGGAGCGGACGCGGCCCCGGATGACCTCCGGGGACAGGACGGAGAGGTTGTCCGGCTGGATCAGGAAGAAGACCCGCTCACCGGAATCTGTCACGATGCCGTGGGGCGTCACGCGGACGATGCCCATGAGCTGCCGTGTCGACTGCCGCTGGCGCAGTTCTTTTTTCTGTTTTCGGTTCATGGGTCCAGCCTCCATTCATAGTATTGCTGCCGCAGAAAGAGAAAACAGGCGGCGCGGTGCAGGAAATCCAGAATACTGCTGCCATCCACCTGAATGGTGAGAAAGGCGTACAGCACTGTAACCACCAGCAGTCCCATGCCGAGGCCCTGGGTCAGCGCCAGCACAGAGAGCAAAGCGCCGATGCCGATCACGGCGATGTCCCGCAGCAGCCAGAGCCACAGCATGGGCTTGGCTTTCAGGTTTTCGGGGTAAATAAACATTTGGTTCCTCCAAAGCAAAACCGCTGCCGAGAATCTCAGCAGCGGTTCGCGCGATATATTTCTTATTCTTCGGCGGCACCGGTGTCCTTTGCCAGCGCCTGCCGGATGCAGTGGATGACGAAGTCCTTCTGCGTCATGCCGTGCTGTTTCAGATACGCCTTGAACTGTTCGAACAATTCTACCGGCACCTGCACACAGACAGGTCTTGTTACTTCCTTCTCCATCGTCTGCCGTTCCTCCATTTCATAAAATTTTGTGATGAGCGCAGTCATGTACTGACTCAGGGTATTGCCGGATTCCGCCTGCCGCTGCCGCACCTTGTCATGCAGCTCCGCGGGGATCTGCGCGCAGAGGTTGCGCGTTTTTTCTGCCATAGCGGTCCCTCCAATCTTTTTGGGTAACGTCAAGATACCTGAAAGCAAGTGTGAAAGCTATTACCAAAGCCAACTAAAAATCCCATTCTAAATCAAGCGTAATGACCATAGCCACCCGTTGCATGAGGTATTCCACGCAGGGGATGGCGACGCTGTTGCCGAGGGCTTTATAGCGCGCGGAGTCCGAAGCGCCGGGGACATCGGTCCAACCGTCCGGGTAGCCCTGGAGCCGTTCACACTCCAAAGGCGTTAAGCGGCGAATGAGATTCCGACAGTCCGCATCCCAGGTAGAGGGCGGCTGGCAGACAAGGTCTGTAGCGTCCTTGTGCTGCCGCGCGCTCTCCGTGGAGGCGATCTCATCATCCCTGAACTGATCTACCCTCTGGCGGGCATAGACGCTGTGGCGATCTAATCCCGAGGATTGAGTTATCCCGAGATTAGGCGTGGTCTGTTCGCAAAC
>ERZ773193.1968-NODE-1968-length-23692-cov-4.842323_pt1 | contig 23692 bp, 16 predicted proteins | sample MGYA00511110_ERZ773193 | MGnify/ENA primary metagenome ERZ773193 (study PRJEB29015, sample SAMEA2737784) | human gut metagenome | biome: human gut; feature: human-associated habitat; material: faeces | place: China | collected 2012 ...
TCGGAATCGTCCTCATCTTCGTATTCCTCCTCGTCATCATACTCGGAATCATCTTCATCTTCGTATTCCTCGTCATCGTCATACTCGGAATCATCTTCATCCTCGTATTCCTCGTCGTCGTCATACTCGGAATCGTCTTCATCTTCGTATTCGTCGTCGTCGTCATACTCGGAATCGTCTTCATCCTCGTATTCAGCTTCTTCATCGTAAACCGCATCCGATTCATCATCTTCTTCGGAGTCAACGATTTCTTCAAAATCATTTTCTTCCGGATCTTCCTCGTCAGTGTCTGAAGCTTCTTTGGATGAATCTTCCGGGCTTTCAGTCGCTTCATCCTCTTCATCATCAACGAAATCTTCAGCATCTTCATCGGTGATTTCAGGCTCTTCACCATTTTCAAGCTGTTCCATCAGTTTGCGGATATCATCAGAAAGGATTGGTTTTGTAGCTCCAAGAACTTCCTCTTCTTCTTCTTTCTTCTTTTCGCGCAGGGCTTTTTCTTTCTCAGCTTCCTCCTGGCTCTTTTCAAGAATCTTTGCATTTTCACGCTGAGTTGCTTCCCAGTTGGCAAGAATTTCTTCAATCTTCATCTTACCGGTCATCTGTGAATCGTCTGAAGCAGATTCAGGAGCAACTGCACCACTTGCAACGGCAACACCGGCTTTCAGAGCATCTGAAAGGGAAGCACCGGAAATAGTTGTGGAAATATCGGAAGTGCTTCGAATCCGGGTTTTTGGCTGTGACTCAGCTTCTGGTTCGGAAGCATGTGTCCGGGCCATTGGCTCTGGAAGATCCGGAAGATCAATACTGTCTGTGACATGTACATCTTTGCGGACCTTGTCTGCAATTCGTGGATTCGGTGCCGGACGTTCTTTGGATTTTCGGAAGGAAGGTTTTCTCTTGGAAGAATCCTTACGGCCGATACCATCATTTCGATGATCGTATTTTTCCTGCTGAAGTGGAGTCAGCGGTTTGTATTTCATTTTAAGTTCCATTGCCTGGTATACATAAGTACCTTCGCTGAACCAGAGAATCAGATCATCACATTCATCAAGACATTCGGAAGTCATACCAGCTTCAGCGTATAATCTGGCAAGTTCATATGCCCATTTTTCAACGTATTCAGAATGCTTGAAATCTTCAAGAGCTTCAATCTGTTCTTTGACTGGCGCTTTCTGTGCTTTTAAGATCTTATACCGGAGAATGTACTGGTTTGGATCTTTCGGAGCAAGCTTGACAAATTCTTCGTAGCAATCAGCTGCTTCATCGAAATGTCCCAGCTTCAGAGAAATAATTCCCAGGCGGTATACAACCTTTCTGCTGGAAGGTGCTTTATCATACGCAATAAATAAGGTATCACGTGCTTTACCAAGTTCCCCCGCATTTTCATAGATTTCGCTTACGGTAGAGAGCATGGCGGTATTTTTTACTTTACGCCAGTCGATCGTATCTGCAATCGACATCGCTTTCTGGTAAGACTTCTGTTCGGCATACGCAAGCATCTGCTCTGTCTTTGCGCGATATTCATATTTATCCAACGTTTCTCACCTCATATGATTATTATTAATTATTTTACTTTTCCTCAGTAAGTCTGACTTTTGTACCAGAAACGGAAAACAAAAGTCTTATAATTTTACTTACTAAGTGTATCATAGAGCGTTGTCAATGTCAAAAATTACGGCTGATATTTTTCAGAAATGTTAAAAAAATATTACAAAAAATTCACAAATTGGGAGCTGGTAACAGAAAAAAAGGAGACAGCCATCTTTTAAATGGCTGTCTCGGAATATTCAATTGTAATTTTTATTTTATAATTTTTATTTTTATATCGGAGGAATTAAGTAATTCTTATTCCTGTAAGTTCTTTGAGCATTTCATATGATATTCAGATTTTATAAATTTTATAAAAATGAAATCACATAAATCGATACTGATCAATTCTGATCTTTTGTTATTTTATATAATCAGGTAATCCAATTTTGGTATTTATCAGCTTTCTCGTCACTGTTAAATTACTTATCAATGAATGTTTCTTTACACATCTTCTGATCTTGAATTACTGTGGTATTTACTTCAATATGTCAACAAATGCTGAATCTTTTATATCTTATAATCGCTTCCGGTTTATCTACTACTCCGACCTTTTTTATCATTAACTTTTCTCTTACCGGATTATAATCTATGGTTAAGGCTCATCTCACAGGAATTTACATTTGCCATACCATTAACATATTGAGTTTTAGATGATGAAATATCCAACGGTCAAAGCCTCCTTCCTTTCGTTCTCGTTCCAAAATTTTATCCGGATATTCTTTTTCTCTTATACTTTTTTCTGTTCAGAAGTCAGATATCAATTTTCTCTTATTATTATAAATTATCAATTTTAAAAATTGTTCTCTATACACTCCACTTACAAAACGCTCATAACCAAAATGTATAGTTGCTTTTTTAAAACTTTCTAACCTTCAAATAACAATTATTCTTGTTACCCTTTTCTGATCTGGTTCTTCATCTTATACTCTTGGCGAGTATATATGAAACTATGTAACAGATTAAAAAAAATATCTTTTTGAAATTCCCTTTCTCGTCAGGAACTTCTTTTCTTTTGGATTGACTTAATAATAACACCCAAATACTTATTTGTCAATATAATTTTAAAATAATTTTGTTAAAATTAGAAAGAATTGAAACTGTAATATATATATCAGAAAATTCAAACAATTATAAATACGATTAGAAATAGTTATAGCCATTTGCAATATATTCGGGGTTTTGCTATTGTTTCCATCCATAAATGCATGATACACTAAAAAATAGATGAAAAATACAGGCTATGGCATTGGGATAAAGAAAGGAGACCTACAGATATGGGAGGATTTTTTGGCGTTGCATCAAAAGAAGCATGTAATCTGGATCTTTTTTATGGAACAGATTATCATTCGCATCTTGGAACCCGCCGCGGAGGTATGGCTACTTACGGAAGTGATGGCTGGAAGAGAGCGATTCATAATATTGAAAATTCGCCGTTCCGTACAAAATTTGAAAAAGATGTTGATACAATGAAGGGAAATATTGGAATTGGATGTATTTCAGATTATGATCCACAGCCAATTCTGATCCAGTCGCATCTGGGGTGTTTTGGAATTACGACAGTAGGTAAGATCAATAATGCGGATCAGCTGATTCGGAATCTTTATGAAAATGGACATACACATTTTCAGTCTATGACCAATGGACAGATCAATTCTACAGAGCTGGTTGCGGCATTGATCTGTAAAAAGGATTCGTTTGTTGAGGGAATCCGTTATGTGCAGTCAGTAGTTGAAGGCTCGATGACACTTCTGCTTCTGACAGAGAATGGAATTTATGCAGCCAGAGACCTTCTCGGACGTACACCGGTTGTGATCGGAAAGAAAGAGAATGCATACTGCGTTTCCTTTGAAAGCTTTGCATATATCAACCTTGGATACACAGATTACAAAGAGCTGGGACCTGGGGAAATCGTCTACGTGACACCGGAATCTGTGGAGACTGTAAGTCCTGCATGTGAAAAGATGAGAATCTGTTCGTTCCTGTGGGTATACTATGGATATCCTACTTCTTCTTATGAAGGGGTTGGTGTAGAAGAGATGCGTTACAACTGTGGAAAGCTTTTAGCACAGAGAGATGACCATTCGATCGACGTGGATATTGTTGCAGGAGTTCCGGATTCGGGTATTGCTCATGCGATAGGTTATGCAAATGAATCAGGTATTCCGTATGCAAGACCATTTATCAAATATACTCCGACCTGGCCAAGATCCTTCATGCCGACAACACAGAGTCAGCGTAATCTGATCGCCAGAATGAAACTGATCCCGGTACATAGTCTGATCGAAGACAGGAGCCTGCTGCTGATCGATGATTCGATCGTGCGTGGCACACAGCTCCGTGAGACGACAGAGTTCCTGTATCAGAGTGGCGCAAAAGAAGTGCATGTCCGCCCGGCATGTCCACCGCTTTTGTACGGATGCAAATATCTGAACTTCTCCCGTTCCAAATCAGATCTGGATTTGATCACAAGAAGGATCATCCGTGAGTGGGAAGGCGACAATGATGTCAATGTACTGAGTGAATATGCGGATCCGAACAGTGACCGGTATGCAGCAATGCTGGAGGAAATCCGCAAGAGACAGAATTTCACTTCACTTCGTTATCACAGACTGGATGATTTGATCAAATCAATCGGGATTGATGCATGCCAGGTATGTACCTATTGCTTTAACGGTGTGGAATAACAGGTAAATGAAAATAGAAAACAGGTGTCCACGTAAGTATATCTTAGTGATATATCCAAGTGGGCACCTGTTTTTGTGTATACGATGAGCCAAGTGCAGATTTGTGCTTGCACAAGGATCTGCATTTGGCGAATGTACATCATCGAGCTGTTAAGCGAGATGATGTACAAAGTATAAGAATCGAGTAGGAGTCAGCCTACTCGATTATATACGATTTTGGTGTATACAATGAGGTGGGATGGTGTACAAAGTATGCGGAGCGGCAGATCCGGCTGCAAATCTGCGCTACAGCAGCAGATCATCTATCTTCACATAGTCTCCCATCCGGTATGCTTCAATTGCATTTCCATTGATCACATAGAACTTGTCGTTTGCATACACACCACGGGTTCCAAGATAAGAATTACCGTTGACTTCCTCCTGCATCTGTACCTGGAAGCCCTGATCTTTATCGTAAGAAAGGATCACATACTGGTTGGCAGATCCGGAAAGCGGAAAGCCGATCAGATTCTTTTCCGGATCAACCAGTGCTGCACGGTAGTCAGAAAAGACATCCGAGTAATAGTACTGATCCAGTGTGTACTTGCTGACTTCCTTCACATCCGAAGGATCACTGATATCAAACATGGAGACTTTTACCCCGTTTGTGACTCCATTTTCATCGGTATCCATACCGATGCCAAGAAGCAGATTATCACTGTAAAAATGCAGGTATTCCGAAAAGCCGGGAATTTTCAGCTTGCCAAGGATCTTCGGATTCTCCGGATCGGAAAAGTCTACGGAAAATAAAGGATCTGTCTGTTCATAAGTTACAAAGTAACCGGTATCGCCCAAAAATCTTGCGGAATAGACCTGTTCATCTTTGGCAAGATCTTCGATCTTACCGATTGTTTTCAAATCTGCATCCAGCACATAGACTGCATTGGACTGTGAAGAGCTTCCGGCATTGTGCGTAACCGTTGTCACCAGTCGCAGCGTATTGTCATACTCATCAATGCTGAAGGAATCGTTCAGATATCCTTTTACTTTGCCCTGGGCAGAGCCGGAAAGTTTTCCTTTATTGTAAGACAGCTTGCGGAGGATCGTCTGATTCTTTGCCGCAAGATTATCTGCGAGGATACTGCTGTTCGTATATTCGTAAATATAAAGGTTGTTCTCACTCACATAGATTTCACCATTCTCAGACATGACTGCTTTTTGGTCTGCTGCCTTATCCGGACTGGAAGCGGAAATGGAACTGACAACAAGGTACTGGTCTGCTGCATGGTTCGTTGGGAGATAGATATCCGACTGCTTCAGAAGATTGTCACCGACAAGCGGAACATAGGAAGGATAATCTTTTTTGGTGATCGTATCGTAAATATAATAGTCACTGAATACATACAGGTATCCGTCTTTAAAACGTGAAGTGCGGTAGTAACCACTCTGATCCACGGTTCCGATGGATTTCGGATTGTTGATATCTGCCAGATCATAAGTCTGGATACGGGTACAGCTGCCGCGGTACAAGGTTTTACTGTCAGAATCAACCTGCGTGTTCTGCATGTTGCCAAGGACAAAAAGCTTCTGGTCACTCAGGTAAAATTCGGATGCCTGAAAATTCTCATTCAGCGAAATACCGGAAACAACCTTCATCTGATCAGACCGGATATCTACAATGGAAATTTCCTGTGAGTTTGCTTTCAGTGTATAAAGATAACTTCCATCCGTTTTTACAATGTCTGCTTCACCGACGCTCTCTGTGCGGACGTTGGTATCGGAAAATGAAGTATCCACAGCACGTGCAGAGGCTGTTGCAGAATCCGAAGAGGAGCTGGAGCTATCGGTGCGTGCACCACTGTCGGCTGTTTCATTTGAATACATGACAATTCCGCTGTCGGTTGAACCGGTAGCGGATGAAGAATCCAGCTCATCCTGATAAGATTGCAGGTATGTGTAGACTTCATCATAATCGGTTGCCGTCTCTAAAGTATCGGAAGAGGCAAGCTTACCGGAGGATGTACCAATTGAAGAACTGCCTTTTGCGGAAGAAGTGGCTGAGTCTGAAGAAAGATTCTGCTGGCGGATGTGGGCTCCAATGCCGACAACCAGTATCAGTGCGGCAGCGATAAGTCCTCCGCGCATCCAGTGACCGTGGGAAAATTCATGCTTTTTCGGGATATGTCCGGAAGCCTGAGTGCTGTTAGGATCTTCCAGCATTTTCATAATCTGATCCGGTGCAAGGCTTTCCGGAACAGGAGTTTTTTCCGTAGATTGTTTTATTTTATCCAGTATTTCTTTTTCGTGATCTGTCATATAAAACACCTCCTATTACTCTTTTATCCTACTCTTTCAGAAGCCAGCTCATCTTTTCGAGGGCACGCTTTCTGCGGGAGCGGACTGTATTCGGGTTCATTTTTAGCATTTCTCCGATCTCTTTACTGTTGTAACCGCCATAGACGGATAAACCGATGATCAGCTGATCGTCTTCATCGAGAATAAGAAAAGCACGTTCCACATCTGTGCAGAGTCCGTCACAGTATGTGGCAGAAGCATGATCTTCTTTCAGCTCGGTCTCGGTCCGTTCACGGCTCTTTAACTTCCGGCGGCACACATTTGCCAGAATCTGAAAGATCCAGGAACGGAATGCTTCTTCTTTGCGTAATTTATGTATGTTCTCATAGGCGGAAAGAACGGCTTCACTGACGGCGTCTTCTGCATCCTGCGGATGATGCATCATGCAGAGCGCAAAACGATACAGATCCTGATAAACCGTCTTATATAATTCTTTAAATGCAATTGCATCGATCATAAAGTCCCTCCTCTCAAAATCGGTTCTTTGTATATAAGAGTATAAAAAAGTCGGAAGTGTTGCAAAAAGGGACAGAAAAATTTCCGTCCCTTTTAAATCATATCATTGTCTGAGAAAAATTAACCTCTGTAATAGTTGATCAGACATCCTTTGAGGATGATCTCACGTTCTGCATCCGTCAGATCACCGAGCTTCAGATCAATCTCCTTCAGATCATCGCCTACGACATAAGCCTTGATCGTGGAAGCTTTATCTTCTACTGCTTTGCGGATATCCGGCACGAAGAGATAGTCACCGTTCCTGAAAGAAAGCTTTGTGTGTTCCTCTTCGGTAATAAACGGAAGCATGCCCCAGTTGATCAGGTTCGAGCGGTAACGTTTGGTTGCGTACTCATTCGCGATATTCGCCCAGCCGCCGAGGACCTTCTGGCAGGAAGCAGCCTGCTCACGGGCAGAACCATCACCAGGTTTGACCGCGAAAATGGTACTTCCGACACCGATATTTCCTTTGCCGACTTCCGGATAAGACTTCTGGATTGCTGCCATCACCGGTTTTAATTCATCCAGTACATCCAGTGGACAAGTACCTGCTTCAATCGCTTTCTGGGCTTTCTGGACCTCTTTCGCGCGTCCTACATAGGCAGGATCCTTTCTGGAAAGTGCAAATTCAGCAAGTCCAAGCGGGTTGGAACGATAAGAAGAAGTCTCGCCGGACGGGATCAGTTCGTCTGTCGTTGTAACCGGATCGTGGATCTCAGATACGACCTTCAGGATCAGATTCTCAGGAAGAGCGCTCATTGCCGGCCAGTCTTTGATGTTCGGTCCGAATTTGATCTCAACCGAAGGATCAGCAACGCCGTGGCTGTCAAATACACGGTTGGCGTAAATTCTGGAATCAAAGTGGTAGGTCGGGTTCTTGTATTCAATATCAAAATCTGTTGCCGGAGTAAGGAAACCTTTGTTCGCAGCAGTTGCGGCAATGGAACGTGCATCCATAAGGGCAACAGATGCGATCTGTCCACTCTGCAGCTTGCTTCCTTCACGGTTCGGGAAGTTACGGGTAGAGTGACGGATGGAAAATGCATTGTTTGCCGGAGTATCCCCAGCACCGAAGCACGGTCCGCAGAAGGCAGTCTTCACGATCGTACCGGCTTCCATCAGGTCAGCAACCGCACCATTTTTCACAAGCTCCATGTAGATCGGTGTACTTGCCGGGTAAACACTGAAGGTAAATTCATCTGATCCGATGTATTTGCCACGGATGATGTCTGCGGCAGCACAGATATTTTCAAAACCGCCGCCGGCACAGCCTGCGATGATACCCTGATCGACATAAAGCTTACCATTTACGATCTTGTCCTGAAGAGAGTAATCCACAGCACCGTCCAGGCTTACCAGCGCGCGTTGCTCTACATCGTGGAGAACATCTGCAAGGTTGGCATTGACATCCTCGATGGTGTAGACATTGGACGGATGGAACGGCATGGCGATCATAGGCTTGATCTCGCTCAAGTTGACGTATACAAGACCGTCATAGTAAGCGACTGCGCCAGGATTCAGTTCCCTGAAGTCATCACTTCTTTCGTGGATATCGTAGAACTCTTTGATCTTGTCATCGGTTCTCCAGATAGAAGAAAGGCAGGTTGTCTCTGTCGTCATAACATCGATTCCGATACGGAAGTCTGCACTTAATTTGCCAACGCCAGGTCCGACAAATTCCATGACCTTGTTATTGACATAGCCATTGCCGAAGGTTGCGCCGATGATCGCAAGGGCAACGTCCTGCGGTCCGACACCTTTCACCGGTTCGCCGTCCAGATAGATTCCGACAACGCCCGGCATCTTGATATCATAAGTCTTGTTCAGAAGCTGTTTTACAAGCTCCGGTCCGCCCTCTCCCATTGCCATGGTACCGAGTGCACCATAACGGGTGTGGCTGTCAGAACCAAGGATCATCTTGCCGCCGCCTGCGAGCATTTCACGGGCAAACTGGTGGATAACGGCCTGATGAGGCGGAACATAGACACCGCCGTACTTCTTCGCACAGGTCAGTCCAAACATGTGGTCATCTTCATTGATCGTACCGCCGACTGCACACAGAGAGTTATGGCAGTTGGTCAGAACATAAGGGATCGGGAATTTCTCCAGTCCGGATGCTCTCGCAGTCTGGATGATTCCGACAAAGGTAATGTCGTGCGAAGTCAGCTTGTCAAATTTGATCTGAAGCTGCTGCATATTACCGGAAGTATTATGCGCACTTAAGATTCCATAAGCCATTGTCTCTTTTGCAGCAGCTTCTTTTGTTGTCTCAATACCTGTCTTGCTTTTTACGGCAGCAAGTGCATCAGGTGCATCTGCAATTACCTCAGTACCGTGTAAAAGATAGGCACCGCCTTCGTATAATTTCACCATATCATGTCCTCCTATTTTCTGTTTTCTATGAATTTCATGTGGTCTGCGACCATCAGAGCAATCTTAAATGTCAGGGCGTCCTCAAAGACTCTGACATCCAGCCCGGTCTGCTTCTGGATCTTCTCCAGCCGGTAGACGAGCGTATTCCGGTGGACGAAAAGCTGTCTCGCTGTCTCCGAAATATTCAGGCTGTTTTCAAAAAATTTATCAACTGTGGATAAGGTTTCTTCGTCAAACTGATCAACGGTATTTCCGGCAAATACTTCTTCCAGGAACATCTCGCATAAGGAAACGGGAAGCTGGTGGATCAGCCGTCCGATACCGAGTTCGCGGTAGGATAAAATATTGCGTTCCGGATAGAAGATACGTCCCACATCCAGAGCCATGCCAGCTTCTTTGTAAGACTGTGAGACCTCTTTGAGTTCGGGAATGATGGTTCCGAAGGAAAGCCGGACATTGACCATAGCTTCGGTGTTGATCGCATTCACCAGCATATCGGCAGTCGAACGGATCGTATCATAATCATCCGTACTGTCAAGGGACTTGATCAGAATAATATGTCCCTCATCTACGGCAGTAACAAAATCGCCGGTTCCCGAGGAATAAATCCCACGGATCATATCCAGGACGATCGTGTCATCTGGATTCTTCGGTTCGATCAGATAGACGACTCTGCGCTGCTCAACTGTAATACCAAGCTTTTTCGCCTGATTGTAGATATCTACGAGAAGCAGGTTATCCAGGAGCAGGTTCTGGATAAAACGGTTACGGTCAAGACGTTCGCTTCCGGATCTTAAAAGGCTCTCCAGCTGGCAGACACTTAAGCGTCCGCTGGTATGCACATCAATCTCACTATTGTGCTCGATCACGAAAATATAAGTCAGTTCATCATCATCATAAACCGGAAACAGACCATAGCATTCATCCAGGTGCTCCTCCGATACGCCGGTAACCTCCAGCTCTTTTAAAAATGAGCAAACTGCTTTTTTCACTGAAGGTTTCTCCTTACCTACAGCTGCAAGCATCACTCCGTCTGTGTTCCAGATGGAACAGTTACACTCGATGATATCCCCTATTTCATTGATTGTTCTCTGTAAAATCTGGTTGGATAACAATCCATTCACCTCTCCATTCTTTTCAATATATGACAAATGGGAGAATTGTGAAATTCCCCCATCTTCTTCTGACAATACAATCTGATATTATTTTAGCAAATGTTTTACACTTTAGCAAGTTAAAATGAAAAACGTTCTCTCTTATTCGTCTTCGTCATCGCGTCTGTCAAGCATGGCAGCAACGATTTCAAGAATCACAGCAAGACCGATCATAGATGCAGCGGCAATCTTTCCGGCAGTGCCGGTTGCAGCCTGTGCGATACCGCCGACAACCGGAACAGAAAGCTTTACTTTTCCGATGTAGTTGTTGTAAGGGATCGGATTCATATCTTTTTCCTCATTGGCATCCCCTTTGGTGATAAACTGTCCCATCGCCGGGCTGTTGGATACTACACGGTGGGTGATGATCGAGCCGTCTGCATTGTTGCTGTAAAAAGCAATGACATCATCTTTGACGATCGTGTCTGGTTCTTCATACCGGACATAGACCAGGCTTCCCGTCGGGATCGCCGGTTCCATGCTCCCACTGATCACGGTGTACATCTGAAAACCAAAAGCTTTCGGAAGCGTCAGCGGAATACAGGCAAGAATCAGTACTGTCAGTAAAACAGTGCCCAGTGCACTGCAAAATGCAGCCACCGGGCTTTTCTTTTTCTTCGTTCTCTTCAAAAAAGACTTCTCCTTTAGTGCCGCGCTTTTTTTATTTTGCACGTTTTTTCAAGAATACGATCAGTCCTGCAAGAGCTGCTACCGCAACAACGATAATGCCGATCCCTGCTGCGATCGGAGTCTTGCTCGTCTTGTCTTTCGCATCGATATTTCCTTTTGGAGTGTCTTCATCATCCAGATCTACCAGAGACTTTGGTGTCTGTTCATCCTCAGATGTTGCAGTATCTTTATCTTTAGCTGTCGTATCCTGAGAATTGTCTGCATTCGTTGTACCACCGGCAGTACCGCCTGTTGTAGTACCACCCGCTGTAGTGCCACCTGCTGTAGTGCCACCTGCTGCAGTACCACCCGCTGTAGTACCTGTACCAGTACCGGCGGCTGCACCTGTTGTACCGGCAGCTCCGGTTGTACCTGCTGCACCGGCAGGAGTTGCGGTTCCAGGAACTGTTGTTGTGACGGTAGTTGTTGTCTCAACGATACGGTCTGTAGCTCCCGGTGTGTAGGTAAACGTAAATACATTCTCAGATTCATTATCACTCAAAGTCTTCGTAAGTGCAAGAGCATCCGGAATATAATTTTCAACGTAACGGTAAGCAACGACCGGCTTGTCGCCGACGTTTCCGTAGAAGGTCTGGCTCTCTGCCAGTGATTTACCGGATGCATCCTGATAATTTACGGTATAGGCAACCATGTTGCCTTTGATTCCGTAAGCGACTACATAGTCGGCATCACCTTCGACGGTAAAAGCAGGAGCATCAAGTGGTTCTGAACTTGCATTATCACGTCCGCTGAGGCGGATTCCTTTGACATAATATCTATCGTCTGTTACCTGAATATTGTACAAAGCAGTATTGTCAAAAGAAAATCGAGATCCATAAGAAATGTCAGATACTTCAATTTTGCTCTGACCATTGATGGTTCCTTTGTTACCTGCGGATAATGTTACCTTGTAGGTATACGGTGTAGTATCATCTGCCATAACGCTCATTGTGGATGCACCGAGTGTCATGGATACAGTCAGAAGAGAAACCAGTAATCTTTTCCATTTTTTCATCTGCTTACTCTCCTTTCTGTCTGCGTCTTTTTGTGTTCTTATTGAGTGTGTAGATACCATATGCAAGAAGGATCAGTCCACTGATCAGTGCAAGCACACAGAAGAGAAGAACTCTTGCGGTATCACCGGTCTTAACGGTCTTGGTTGTCTTAACAATCTTATTCTTGGTGATGGTTTTGCCGGCTGAAACCTTTTCTACTGCAAAGTTCATGCGGAGCTTTGCGAGTGTGAGCTGATAACCGTTGCCCTGTGTCTCACCTTCAACACCGACGGTAAGGTGTACCGTTCCGGTATTATTGGAAGCAAGTCTTCCGAGGTAGAAATATTCCTGGGTTGAGCTATCGATCTGCTTCAGACCTTCTCCTGCTTTGGAAGCGCCTTCCCCTCCGACAGTTGTACTGTCATAGAGTACCTTTTCGGCATTATCACTTCCAACATAGGTCAGCTTGTATTCATAAGCACCACCTTCTGCGGAAGACTGTGCATCCTCCAGCGTCTGGATCACTTCATTGGTCATGTACCAGTCGGTATCCGTACTGTCGGAGTTCTTAAGCTGAACCTTGAGCTCGATGCTGTCACCCGGCTGGATATTTGCCAGCTCGTCAGTCACATCGGAGCTTTTAAAATTACTTTCCATCTTGCCGCCGGTGAAATTAACCTGCCATCCGTCGGCGCCCTGATAATCTTTTGCAAATGCAGTTGTGTGTACCCCTGCTGCCATTATCACTGTCATGGCGAGGCACAAAATTTTCTTTTTCATACTCTGTACCTCCCTACTGTAAGCTCAGTGTTGTTTCGTCGTCTGATACATTGACATCTACGCCCCAGGCACTCTTGATTGCGTCCTTTGCGTTGTGTGTCTGAACTGCATCCACCTCTGCGTCAATGTGGAAGGTGTAGCCATTGTACTTGTAAGTATAAGTGATGGTTTTACCTTTTGGTACCTTTGTTACATCCGATGCAATCGAAGGATTGATACGGAGTGTATCGGATAATGCCGGTGTCGGTTTACCCGCTTTGAGAGCTTTGGTATAATAAAGAACGGTACGCTCTTTATACTGGTCAGACTGTTCAGACTGGCAAGACTGGTCTTTTGCAATCTCCCATCCATTGTCTGTAAGGAAGTTCAGCTCGATCAGATCCGGTGAAAGGTTCGTGTTCTTATTGCCTTTTTCGTCCTGCCAGCTTTTTGTGATGATCACACGTACAAAGGTGTCGATCGTACCGCTGTTCTTGACGCTGATTGCTTCGTTATATTTCTTGCCGGGTGTAAATGTCTCATCCTTTCCAAGAAGGTCTGTGAGAAGTGTACCTTCTGAGGTTCCCTTCCATTCATTGTTCGATACATAATCCCGGCTGCTGACTACTTTGTCATTTTCCAGAAGAGATACGCCGATACTCTGCATATTCATCTGTGCGGAATAATTCTCACTGTAGTAAGTGAGTGCGGCGCGTGTACTGCCGACAGTGCTTCCAACCAGCAGGAGTGCTGCGGCTGTCAGGACCAGGGCAGGTTTCTTTGGAAATGATTTCTTTTTCTTTTTCATTCTCATTACCTCCTACTCTGTCGTCTGTGTGCTGTCGTCTTTGATTACATGGTTCCAGTCGGCGTATGGATTGCCGTCCTCGTCGTAGAGAACCGGGGTGCATTCCTGGATGACTACGATGTTGAATTCTTCCGGTTTGTCATTCCCTTCCGGGAACTTATAAGTAATATTGAGTTCCTGTTCGGTTGTCTTGCCTGCCGGAAGGACATCGTCGTAACACCAGTAGGAGACATTCTTGTCATTCTCGTCGACCATTTCGGTCCATCCGCCGTCCGGAGCGTTGTATGTAAGTGCTACCGGAGCGAATGCCGTTACTCTTACGAAGCAGTCATAATCACCGATATTGCTGATCGTGACATGCTTCCCGTTTTGATCTACTGTTTCATTTGGGATGGTTTCTGTAAATCCCATATTCATTGTTACACCGCCACCGGCTGTCGAATAGGTTGTAAAATACGCCATCGCGCTTCCAACTGCCAGGGTTCCGGTAAGAGCAAGTGTTGCTGCTGCCATGATAAGTGGTTTCTTATGTAACTTTCTCATTCCGACTCCCCCTTCCTAGTTCTTTTCTGCCGGTTCGGTGTACTGATACTGACCATTTTCGTCCAGCTTGAAATTATTTTTTACACCGTAGCCGCCATTGGTACGTCCATCGTGTTTGTTGATAAATGAAACCTCTGCCGGTCTGAATTCTACTTCGGTTTCTTTTTCAGGATTAGCAATGATGTCTGTTTCCTGACTTTTAGCAGAAGCGAGTTCATAGCTTGCACCGCTGTAAACCTCCGTTACCTTGACATGAGAGCCGGCAGGAATCTTCGTGATCGTTACAGAATCATTACCTGCTGCGCTAAAGGTAAGTTCTTCGATTCTGGTTTCTTTTTTCTCATCCAGTGTTGTGATATCGATCTGGAATACGAACGTTGCATTGTTACCGAAGGTAGCATTGTGATCTACCAGTTCCTTGTTGATCACCAGATTACCGTATCTTACGTGCTGTTCTGGTTTCAGACCAACTGCACTGTTGTATTCTTTGGTCAAATCGTAGATCCAGTCATCACTAGCACCGTTACCACTGTAGTAGTTATTGGTCGGAAGTGATACAAGGTAAGGAGTAAAGGTATAAGTATAATTGGTTGTAATCACTTTTGGTGTATCTACAAGGTAAAGTCCGGTCTTCAATTTATCTTTGTAGCCTCTTCCATTCTGCAGTGTAACGGTTTCGGTTGGTTCAACAACCGTATTTCCCTCAGAATTTGTCAACTTCCCTTGTGCTGTTTCGGCACGTTTTGCCCATGTAGCAGCTGCCTTATCCAGATCATCAGCACTTACGGATGAAAGATCCAGTCCGGTGAATGCATCCGTTACGGTGTAGTTGCCGGATTCATCAACCGAAGCAACTTTGTACAGATTGACCTGAACAGTAACGCCGTCATTTAGAAGTTCACTGCTTCCCCCAATGTCAAATTGGATGGAACACTCTGCATCGGTATCGATCGCGCTTGCGGCTTTCGCACCCGGAAGAGTGAGCAGTGGAAATGTAAGAGCGACAGCTAAGAGAAAAGTACTTCCCTGTTTTAATCGTTTATTCATCATCGCCTCATGTCCTCCTTAAAAATCTTGGTTATTCTTTGTGAGCTTTTCTCTTGGAAAGGAATCGCAAGAGAATGATCACAAGAATCGTGATTGAAAGTCCTAAAATTAAATAGAGCATATAATAATTCTGAATGGCTTTTACCATAGAATCTGTAACTGATTCGGTAGCATCCTCTTCGCCGTTATATGGAACTCTGGTTCCTCTTACGAGAAGACGATGGGAGTTGACTCCGTATGGTGTACAGGTAAATAAAGTTACCTGATCTTTTCCTTCTTCAATCTGGAGTGCTTTCTCCAGTGTTTCATGATCGTCTTTGTCTACCATCGGAAGAATCTGATCTACCTTGTAGGCAAGGACTTCATCCAGTACATGGATGTAAAATTTATCGCCAACTTTGAGCTGATCGATATCGGTAAAAAGCTTTGCGCTTGGAAGTCCACGGTGAGCTGCGAGAACACTGTGGGTACTCTCCCCTCCGATCGGAAGCTTTGTGCCGTTCAGATGTCCGACGCCGGTCTGCAGATCCTTGTCACCGGTGCCATGGTAAATGGCAAGCTTGATGTTGATTTTCGGAATGGAAAGGTATCCCATTACTCCGTCATCTGCAACGTTCAGGATCTTCCAGTATTCGGTGTCTTTGATGTCATTTTCATCTTCACCGAATACATCTCCGTAGAGGTTGTTCTGTTGAATGGTATCATTGAAAGCTTTTGCCTTTTCCCACTCAGAGGTGAAGTCCTCCGGTTCCATGTCCTGTATTGTATTGTCATAGCTGCTGATCAGCTGATTCTGTCTGTAGGTATTCCACTGGTTGGATACCGTCGGGTAGATCAGAATCCCAAATCCTATCAAGAATAACAGACCGAAAAGGAAGGTTGAGATTTTTCTTTTCATAGGCATATTCCCTTTCTCGTTCTTATTCTCTTTTTAAGAGGTCTCATTTTTCTTCTTTTGAAGCTTCTTCTCCTTTAAGTATAACACAAGGATGAAGATTGTGGTAATTACAAGACCAATAATTACCCATAAAAGATAATTTGTATGAAGACTGATTCCGCTGAGCGGTGTCTTCTCATCGGCAACTTCCTGTTCCACATAAGGTACTCTGTGACCACGGACCAGAAGCCGCTCGGTATTGACTCCGTATGGAGTACAGGTAAGAAGTGTTACAAGATCTTTTCCTTCTTCTACTGCAAGAGAGGAAGTTTCTTCCGGTTTGACCACGAAAATCTTGTCGACTTCATAACATAATGTTTCGTTTAATACATGGATCAGAAAATGATCGCCTTCTTCCAGCTGATCCAGATCGGTAAAAAGAGACGCACTCGGAAGTCCACGGTGTGCGGAGATAACGGCGTGTGTACTTTTACCGCCGATTGGAAGAGAGCTTCCTTCCAGATGTCCGGCTGCCTGTTTGAGAACATCTTCGTCGGTAGTGTGGTAGATCGGAAGCTTGATGTCAATCTTCGGGATCTCCACAATTCCCATCATCTCGTCACCGGCAATATTCAGAGCATCCATGTAGGACTGGTCTTCTTTGTCACTGGCTGCAGCTACTGCAAATGAGTCAGGAAGGATACTTGGAAGTAATGCTTCGTTGTAAGCTTCTGCTTTTTGCAGTTCTGCGTCATAATCAATCTCATGTGCTGCATCCTTTTCCGATACAGTCTGTTCATAACTGCTGATCAATTGCTTCTGCCTGTAGTTATTCCACTGGTTTGCAACGAATGGATACAGCAGTAAGGACAACCCGGCTAAAAATATGATGCCAATAATAAGTTTGTTTGCTTTGCGTTTCATCCGAACTCTCCTTGCTGTTGTATTATTTTTTAGGAATCCGGGGCGACCTGCCCCGGATTCAATATCTGATTATAAATAATTATTGCAATTATTTGTTGTCTGATTTCTTGTGGCTTGCGAAGAACAGACCAGCTGCTGCGATCATGATAACGCATCCAGCGATTGTGAAGATTGTAGTACCGATACCACCTGTTGATGGAAGAGCGGAAAGCTTGCTATCTTTAACCTGAATAGTTCTATTCTGATGTTCACCTTCTTCAAGTGTTACATTAGGAATATTATTATTGACAGAATATCCTTCTGGTGCAAGTGTTTCTGTGATTATATATTCTCCAGCACCAAGACCTTTAACTGTCACGACACCCTTTTCGTTAACGGTAACATCTGTAACTTTTTGTTTTCCTTCTGGAATAACAGTATCTTCTGTGTATAATGTGTATTCGCCAGCGCTTAATTCGACAAACTCAAGAGTTGTCTCTCCTTTTTTAATGGAGAATTTGGCACCAGTTAATGGATTTGGAGTAGTTTTATTATCATCAGTTTTATTAATTGTGATAGAGCCTGAAGTACCAACTACTTCAGATGGTGTGCTATCATAATCGCTGGTTGCTTTATTGCTGTATGTACCATCATCACTGGTTACTACTGCTGTGACTTCAACACGAACTGCAGCAGCAGCATGTGCGTTTGAGGTTCCGATATAATCAGAAGTAAAACTAACAGTTACGGCTTTATCTTTAACACCTAATTCGCTGATAGTGTAGTCAACATTTTCAGTTAATTCGGTTCCACCAACAGATACTTTAACTCCAGTAACTTTCATACCAGTTGGAGTATCTGTAATAGTAAATGTTCTATTAGTATTATCGTCGGCATAACTTGGAAATACTGTGTCAATGTTAAATTCTACAGTTTCGCCTTTAATAACAAATGTCTGGTTAGAATTTTTTAATGTTTTAACTACAGTATAAGTTTCACCTTTTGCACTGATTTCTTTTGAAACAGGTTTAATTAAATTAGAATTTTCATCATAATCATAAGTACCTGTACCCATTACAGTATAGCTAGTTGTATCACCAGAAGCTGTGATTAAATATGCACCAACTTCTAAGTCTGTAAAATCGCAAGAGGTGGTATTTACATTTTCTTTTACAGCATTTGGAGATGTTGGTAAATATTTTTCAGCTAATTTAGCATAATCAATTTTTGCTGGTTTAGTTGTAAGATCAACTAAAGAAGGATCAGATTTTAATGCGTTTTTTACCCAATCTGTTACTTCCCAACTGCTAGTTGCATCGTTAAACTTAACAACCTGATAAAGATTCAAAGTAGTATTATCATTTGCTGTTAAATTTTTTACAGTAATCTTTGCTGTCGCTGCTGGTGCTGCGAATGATGTCATACTCATTCCGAATACCATTGCCAATGTCAATAACATTGCAAATAATTTTTTCATCTTTTTCATATTGTTGTCTCCTTTTCCTTTTAGGGCTGTGCCCAATTTTTTTATTGTCCCCTCATACGGGAGATTAACTTGTTTTGTGGCTGGGAGCCACTGAAAAGTAAATACGTTTGATTATCTTTCCAGCACCTCCCTACATTTGTTTTTATATAAGATCCAAACGGCTATGAGCATTAGCATCATACCGCCGATCATATACAGGTAAATTCCGGTGCCTCCGGTTGATGGAAGTGAATATAATGGTGTGTTGTTAAAATAGTAAGTACAATTTGTAGGAGTACTATCTTCACCAGTTATTTCTACTTTTGAAACTATATTTGTTCCAGAGGTCTTTGTAATTGTCCACTGTGTAGGATTCAATGAATATCCTTCAGGTGCTTTAATTTCTTTGAATGTATAGCTATCAGTTACCCATTTGTTGAAAAGAATAGGTGTGCTACAGTTTTCATCTGCATACCATTTTACTAAACCGGTATCATCAGAAAGACCGTAATATACATTTTTAGATTTTGTTCCGGTTAATGAGAACTTAGCACCAGCCAGTTTTGGATGTTCATTTGTAGTAGGATTTACACTTGTACTTTGCTTATAGATTGCAAATACATTTACTTTGTAAATACCTTCTACAGATTGATCAACAACAATCTTTCCACCTTTTGGTACGGTTATTTCTTTTAATTTAGAATCGTTGATTGTCTTTTCTTCTGTTTGCGGTGTATCAATTGTTTTGCCAGCATCTGCTAAAATTTTGTTTCTTTCTTCAGATGTTTTCGGAATAAATGTTACTTTTAATTTGTACTGTTCAACTGTGTTACCGATTACTGTTGCTAGATGATCGCCATTTACACTTTTTGAATCAGGTACAAATTCAAACTTAAATTGTCCAACAATATCATTCGTATTAGGATAACTGTAATCTTTTGTGATGGAAGTACCAGTTCTTAAAGACTTGATTTCTTCATCAGTTAATTCTGGAATACCAGCATCGCCTAAACTAAGACTTGTTTTACCATCTAATTCGATAACTTTGTAAGCGTCCAACAGTTCTTTAGCAAAATTGTTGGAGGTAATAGTTTCATTCTTGTAGAAAATAATTTCTTTATTATCGAGAGTATGATTTAACAGTTTTACATTTACTGACGGCTGTGGGAATGGCTTTGTATTTGTTGTTCCATCATTGAGATATATTCCCGAATCAGAACCGTTAGTAGGAATTACATTTCCACCGATAAAATCATCTTTTGCCTGAATCTGGAAGTTTACGTGCCAACCAGGATTTGTTGGATCTTCAGCATTTCTGATTTTGGCAGCATCACCAGTCCAGATGATGGTTGTTGTTCCGTTAGCATTTTCTGTGATTACAATAGTGTTGTCAGCCTTTGTATAAGTTGTGGTATTTGTTTCGGTGTTTTTTACACCTTCTACATTGCCAACTAAAGCAATTCGGCTTGCTTCTGTTAATTTGAATCTTGTATCAATCGTATCTACGATTTTTGTAGGTGTTACGGAATACAAATCACCGATTTTCCCTGCAAGAGCTTGAAAGATTCCGGTAAGTTGTTCTTTATCGCTTGTGGTGAAAGCGTATTGGTTATTACCAGAAGCTTTTGTTGCTATGTAGTCAGACAAAAATGCGGTATCTGTAGTTAAGGTGTCGTGATTGTAACTACTACCCCCCCACCAAGTGGTTGTTGAATGAGCACTCCTGTCATAAGAGGAATCACTATCCCCTTTATGCCAGTAAATTTGAGAATCTTTGGAATCTCTTCCAGTTTTAAAGTAACCTACAGTGTAAAGAATCGCATTACCATCATTTTCAGCTTTAATTTTTTCAGCATAATTGCAAGCTTTATTGGCAGACATACAGTTGAAACGTTGATGCCAATCATTACTAGCGCTGCCTGCTTCATCATAATGTCCTGGCATACCATCTGTAAAAAGCAATACATATTTATTAGAATTATGAGCAGCTTTAATTTTTGTGTATGCTTGACTTAATGCGTCTCCCATAGGGGTTCCACCGCTAGTGGTGGTTTTCTTATCGATGAAAGCATTTAATGTATTAACCCCAGCGTCTGTTAATGTACAATAATCCCGTACGGTTGTAGTATCGCTACTGCCTTCATTTCCGCTGAACCATACGATAGATACTTCACTTTCAGGAGAACTTTCTTTTAATGTTGAAATAAAGCTTTTAGCGGAATCTTTTACTGCGGTTAAACCGTCAGATTCAAGAGAATCACTTGCATCAAGTACAAGAACTACGCTTGCCTTTTGTGCTGCTACATCAGGATTTCTACCGGTAGTTGCTGCATCCAGATTAATCTGAAAGATACGAGAAGATTCATCTATTATCTCAGCAGTTTTTTCGTTTGTAAGATTCTTCTCAGCTTCTTCCTTTTCTGTACTGTTTGCGATTGAGGTTACGCTTGTTTGAGTACTGTCACCTGTTTTATACATTTTGACTTCAGAAGTAGTAACAACTACTGTCCAGGTATCTTTAGAAGCAATGTAGCCGTTTGGTGCACTTGTTTCTTTAATAATGTATGTACCGGAGTACAGACCGCCAAAAGTAACTGTTCCGTTTGCACTTGATACAGCAGTATCTTTTACTGTAGTTCCATCAGAAGCATATAATGTAAAGGTTGCTCCTGCTAATGCAGTACCGGAAGTAGTTGTCTTTGTAAAGGTTAAAGATTTCTCTGCTTCTTCTGAGTTAATAACTTTACTATTAGGAAGTGTAAACTCCATCTGACAGTTAGAAGCATAAGCACCACGTTCCATATAAAGGATTGTTAAGGTGTGTGTTTTATTTCTTTCATCTTCGCTTAAATTTTTTCTGTCTTCAGGTTTATAATTATCATTTCTAAGGATGGTTTTCCAAAGGTCAACGCTTTTATCTAAAGCAGAGTGGATACCACCGAGATCGATAACTACATTTCCTCCATTTTCCTTCGCGTCTAAAACTGCCCAAAGGTCATCGTCACCTTTAAAGGTATAATTCAAATCTCCGAGATAATCTCCGATTTTAAATTCGATATCATAACGCATACCGAAATAATCATTATGATCATTGTCGTTTGCTGAATCGGGATTATCATTTCTTATAGAATCAAGAGGATAGAAATTAGCACCTTCCGTAGTGTAGCCACGTAAAACGGATTCATTATCCTTTTTCACATCGGTTAATTTATAGGTATCACCGGAACGGGAAAGGCTTAACTTATATCCGCTGAGAACCTGTTTGCCGGATTTTGTGTCTTTTGTAAAAAATCCAGGTTCGTACATTAGCTGTCCGGAAGAGTTCGTCCCCATGTTCAGAGCGCCGGTGCTGAAGTTGACACCGGTTATGATTCCGGTAGTAGCATTCTTATCACCGAATACCCTACCATTTACGTAGTTTACATTCCAATTACGTGAATCTGTATTCCAGGTATTGATGTATATATCTGATTCGTTTATCTTTACTTTTGTGTCATATTTGTTATCGTTATATTGATCTTTTATTAATCCACTTGCAAAACGGGTAGCGCTACTAGAGTTTTCATCATAATTGCTTGAATTGTTAATACTTGCATTATTGTTACCTTTGACCTGATAATCAAACATCTGTACAGATTCATCAGAAGTACCAGTTGTAGCGGTATAATATACTCGATAAGTCTGATTGTCAGTGATTACTTCGTCACCTGATAATTCAGCGCCTGCACTATCATCTGCATTGACTTTAACAACTTTCTGAGCGGTGTAATTACTAGGTGAGCTGAGATCTTCGATTTTCTGTCCTTTGTTTAGATGAACCGTAGAATCTCTGTATAATGGAGCTGTTGCATTCTGTAAATAATGCTGAACTGTAATGTCAACGCCACCGTCTGTAGTAGTAGTAATTACATAGGTTGAAAAATGATTGGTAGTCATTGTAACGGTATCTTCAGCAGCAGTTCCGGAAATATCATTTGCAGTCTGATTGGATTCATCAACATGATATACTTCTACATTTTCTGCATTTGTAAGATTTTCCTTAACTTCGCCACCTTCGAATTTGACATTTACATCGCCGGTTGGCTGTGTTTCGATACCATCTACAAGAAGCTTGATATCGTAAGCTTTATATGTAGCAATTTTGGTATTTGTTTCATCTTCTTTTTTCTTTAATGCGATTTCTACATCTTTTGTTTCTTCTTCATTTAATTCAGAAGCAGAGATCTCATAATTATTACCTTCTGGGAAAGAAGAATGAGGACCAGACATTGTAATAGTGGTTCCGTTTACTGTTGTTTGAATAGAAACATCGCTTTCTTTTTCAATGGCTTCCTGCTCAGCTACAGCAGAACTATCTTCGGTAGTAGGTTCTTCTGATACATTTTCTTCCGTTTGCTGTTCTTCTTGAGTTTCTACAGCTTGTTCTTGATTTTCTTCTGCTTCCGCTACAGGTTGTTGCTCGTCAGTCGAGTCATCCATGGATGTAGCCACCGGTTCATCTGCCATTGTAGTGGTCTGATCCTGGGCTTGCGTATCCAAATCATCAGCAAATGCTGATATCGCACTGCTAAGCACTAATACCATGCAAAGCATGAATGCTATTAAACGTTTTTTGATTTTACTTTTCATGGCGTCCTCCTTCTATTCCTCAATTCTGACTTCATAATTGTTATCAAGTGCTCCGTCTATCAGCTTCAATAATTCAAGGGCACTGCGGAAATGCTGCTCTCGCTGCTCTTCCACCCAAGTAACGCTGCCCTGCCAGGTACCGTTCTGCTGATCCATGATTTTTATTAAAAAAGTTCTTGTATTTTTTTGCTTTTTATTCATGTCAGTTTTCATCTGCCCTTCCTAATTATTTAGACTTTTTTATCTTATATAGGTATTGTATCTGACAAAGCATTACGTGAATCATTACCAATAACGGAAAATATTAACTTTTTTAAGTTATAACAAGAAATAGTAATGTTTTTGTAATAATATAATGATTTGA